>Ga0302324_100002118_pt1 | contig 46769 bp, 41 predicted proteins | sample Palsa_T0_1_FD_201949 | JGI IMG/M metagenome (GOLD analysis project Ga0302324, IMG submission 201949) | Peat permafrost microbial communities from Stordalen Mire near Abisko, Sweden - Palsa_T0_1 | ecosystem: Environmental > Terrestrial > Soil > Palsa > Peat permafrost | place: Sweden: Abisko... | reverse complement strand
CATGGACAAAATCAACCGGGGCCGAACCGCGTTGGAAACGATCCAACCGGGGTGGTCGCAAAAGAAAAAACCGAAAAAACGAAGAAAACAACAATAAGTATAGTCATTTACGGGACACTACACTAGCGATTTTGGCCGATGCGGTTGCTTCTCGAAAAGCTCCGCCTGCCGAAGCCCGTTCGCTTGAAAAAATGTTTCGCCAAGGCAAGACCTTTGCTGAAATTTCTTCTGAGGGTGAAGGTGTGAAATACAAATGCACACTCGTTCAATGCGCTGGTCTTGCATGTCTTTTTCAAAGAAGCTCGAAAGGACACGAAAGTGCCACGGTCTTCAGTGCGGCGAAAATGCGCATCTGGGCGAAAGACATGTTGGCTGATGCAGCCAAACGAAACATCACAAAGCGATTCATCGACGAGCGTTTGGTTCCGTTGCTCGATGAGCAGTGATCACTTCGGCCACTCGCTGATGCGATTCCACCAGTAGTCTAGGCGTTCCTGAAACTGTTGAGGCTTCTTAATCCGGCCGATTAACGACTGGCTGCCAAGCGATTTATCGGGCCACAGATGAAGATGCTTTTTGATGCCGAGTTCTTTCGCCAGTTCTGAAACAGAGTGCAACGCGCTTACGGCATAGTCTTGCCAGCTTTCCCGTGTGTCGAAAACTTCCGTTCGTAGGCGAACGTCCATGTTGGCTGCCTGTGCTTCGATGCGTGCGACATTCTCGGCGCGGATGTTTATAGGCTCGTGGAAAATCGTGATGGGATCAAGTTCAGCCACAGCCTTTAGCGTCGCGCGCAAATCATCATCGTCACACTCGGGATATGTCGGAGCCATCGCCACAAAGACATGCAGGTCAGCTTCGACAGCAGCTTTCAACGTCGCCAACCGTTGGGATGGCGCAGGAGCTTTTGGCTCGTACACTTTAGCCAAATCGTTGCGCAATGTCGGCAGGCTCATTCCGAACACAAGACGCTTGCCGAAGCTCTTGAACAAATCGAAATCCGCCCGGGCTAGTGGGCTTCGAGTGAGGATGCGTACATTGATTGTGGATTCGTCGCGAATGAGTTCGAGCGAACGGCGCACGAGAAAGCGTGAGTGTGCGGCAAGTTCGCGTTGCCGGTCTGGGTCGCGATGGCGGATGACTTGATATGGGTCGGTCGTGCTGCAATAAATCACGGCTCGATTTCCGTCTGGGTTGAGTTGTTTGACCGGCGTGTTCTCAGCCGAGCGCAGCGAAGCGAGAAACTTCTGTTCATCCCAAGGCCTGAGCAGGACGTAATCACCCCATTCGGCGTCGGGGTCTTTGATGCCGTATTCCGCGAGCCTCGGTCCTTGTTTAATCGTGGCCGCGCTGGGCACGTAGCAAAACCGGCACGCGTGCGAACAACCGACTGCAACATTGAAGGCCCAATTCGATAGGCTCTTGTAGACAAAATTGTTTTCCGCGATAACCGCTGGCGCGTGCCAATACCCTACTGGCTCTTTTTCTATTTCTTCCAGAATCATATCTTCTCAGCAAAATGAACCATGTCACCGTCTTCGGTTCCAGTCAGTTGCAAACACCCATTTGCCTCACCCTGTCGCAAAGCCTTTATCCATTCCATGCGAGTCGTCCGCCATCTGAAACTGTTGACGACCTCGCCTAGCACATCCCGTAGTTGCACGCTTTTGTTCTCCCACCGCTTCCGCATAACTATTGCGGGAACCGCCGATGCGATGAGCGAAACATTCTCGGATTCGGCTTGTTTCGTCAGGTGGTCGTCGATTTGCAGGAAAGTCTGCTGTTTTGGGCTTCCTCCAAACAACTCACTTTCACCGGAATGCAACTTCTGGTAAGTGCGTTCGGCTTTAGCCATGAAGTTCGCCATGTGAGTGTAACCGTCCACGAATTTGCAGAAATGAACCAGATAGTAACGATGGCCACCAGTCACTGGATTTCTGATCGGATAGTTCAAACCATAGGTAAACTTCGTCTTTCGCTTCACCTCAGCCTCGTAGCCCTCGATGAGACGGTCGCGCAATTCGGAATCCGAACCAAGAAGTGCTTCCAATTGCACTTTTTCCGCCGCCTCCTCGTCCGTGAGTTCTTTGACGCGAGCCAAGATCCCAAGCGCTACTTTTCGGTGCTTCTCCTCTAGGTTTTCGAGATTGTTGGCCGACCACATTATCAGCCGTTTGACCCGAGTGTCGTCGTATCGAACAAGAGCCTCGGTCTTTCCTGAACGAGCTCCCAGTTCCTTCAAAGTGGAAATCTCGGCCCCTTGTGTTCCAAACGGATCAATGAAGAAGAATGCTGTGTGGTTGCCAATCAATTTCAGGATTTCCGGGAGTTTGTCCTGGAATGTGCCGTGAAGGTTCGTCACACAATGCGAATAGGGCGCGGTTGCCTTTTTCAGATTGTCGAACGTCTCAGATTCCGATTCAATGTTGATGCAGTGCAATAGGCCTTTGCGGCTTTTTTGCACCGGTTCAGCTGCGAGTTTCGCTGCAATCAAAGCGGATCCTTCGGTGCCGTCGTCGAGCCGACCTTGCCCCGCAAACCCGTCAACATAGTAGACGCGATCACCAAATTTCCCAAGCTTCCCGAGAAATAATGACAAGTACGTCCCAACGATCTGGTGCTTGATCTGAAACCAAGCTTTTCGTTCTTTATGGAAGCTCGCGGCCATTTTATAGGCGTGTGCAGGCGTCAGTCCTTACTGTTGACACAAATTCATCGTTGTTATTATGCATGTAACAGGTTGGAAACGTAGGTCCAACTGCCCATGTGCAGTCTCCGCGCTGTCCATTTTAGGCTCATGGTCGTTTCTTGCCGCAACCGGCGCGCCAGCGCCACTTTGCTTTTATACCCTTTGGGCTGGATCGGCAAGTCCTCTTCCTTTATGCAGCGCCGCTGCAGTTCCTCGCGCACCTTGCGTTGTGCCTTCTCCTCGCGGGTTTCCTGTCGGTCCGGACCGTACTGGCTGGCTCCCACCTGCTCCACCGCCGGCCGCAATTTGGATGCCGCAAGATCGGAGAAGGGGAAGTGAACTATGACTACTTGCCCGGCTGCAAGTGTGCCCATGCCGCATCCTCCTCGGGACGATTCCAGTCCTCCGCCAACGCGGCTTCGCCCAAGAACAACTGGCGACGATTAGTCGGGCAGAATCTTGATGCGGATGTTCTTGAAACTGGCCTTGCTGATGTGATCCGGCATGGGCGGATGGCCCTGCAAGGCGATCGTGCCTTCCGGCAACCACGTCATGCCGCTGGGCAGCTTGTGTTCGGTGTCGGCGTCGGCCACTTTGTATTCGAACATCTTTTTCCCATCGAGTTTGACCGTCACATTCCCGTTTTCGCAGATGACCTCCTGCGTGTACCAGACATTATCGGTGACGGGCGGCGTCGCGAAAACGGTCGTGTCCTCCTTGTTGTCTTCTGGCGGAGTTTGCGGTCCCCAGGTCAACTCCTTGATGCCGTAAAGGCTGCCCGTGCGGCGCCAGTCGCTGTGGCTGTTGTCCACCTGGCATTCGATGCCCAAACGCGGAAACCCGGCGTCCTGAAACTTGGTGTGAAAATAAATGCCCGAATTGCACCCGGGATAAGTCATCACATCCACCCGCAGGTCGAAATTCTTGAAGGTGTGATGGTTGACATCGCCCTCGTAAAACAAATGTGCCGGACGGTGGTTGGAGCACTCCATGACAATCATGCCGTCATGCGCGGAGAAGACGCCGGCGTTGTCGCCCACCTTCCAACCGTCGAGGCTTTTGCCGTCAAAAAGGCTCACGAACCCTTCCTCCGCCGCGGGCGTTTGGGCCGGGCTTGGGCCTGGGGCCAACAACGGCAGCAGGGCGGCGACAAAGAGGAAGGCGTTTCTTTTCGAGTTCATTGTGTCCGCACACTGCCCCAGCGCATTCAAAATTGTCAAGCCCGAGTTCTTGTCTGAGGGCGCGGCAAATGTCATGCTGACACGAACCATCACTGCAGGCTGACTCCCCGCCCAATTAAACTCCGCAGTCGTCTTGCTGTAATGAAAAACAATGACGCCACGCACAATACCACCAGCGTCGCCCGCAGGTAAGTGGCGGTCGGCAAAGAGATCCCGATGCCGGTCGCGAGGGCCACATACGCCGCCACACATACGGGACACTTGGGAAGCAGTGCCAGCGTAACGCTCGGAACGATCCAGCCGGCGATCTCCCCGCCACGGCGCAACCGCGGCGCGGGCCGAGGAGTGTTGTCGCCGGCTCGCGCCTTGATCTGGCAACAGTGGTGAGCGTTCACTTGCGCGCCTCCGCAGGTTCACAGCAGCAGGTCGCGGACGACGGCGACGCCGTCTCCGGCGAATTGGGCTTGTCCGCGTCGGCATACTGGGCGGCGCCATAACGATCATGGTGCCGGACCCATTCCATCCCCTGGTGGTCTTCTTCTTCGCGGCCCTTGGGGACCAGGTCAAGGATCCTATACGTGCCCATGAGTACGTCAACACCGCGCCCGTAGGTGGAGTACGTATGGAAGACGCTACCGGCGGCGTCCTTGTAGAAGACGCTGAGACCCGGCGCCTCCGCGCAGGGGAATTCCTGCATCGTGTAGTTGTAGTTTACCTTGCCCTGTGCCAACTCCTTCTTGGTGAACGAGACGTGGAAGTCAGCGTTGAAATCGCCGCCGTGGGATGATACCCAGTTGAAGCGCCAGCCCATGCGTTTCTTGAACGCCTCTATTTTGGCCAGCGGCGCACGGGAGACCGCCACCATCGTGACGTCGCGGGCGGCCAGATGCGGGAGCGCGCCGTCAACATGGTCGGCCATGAACGAGCAGCTTGGGCAGCCCTCCTGCCAATCCGGTCCGAACATGAAGTGCTGGACAAACAGTTGGTTTCGTCCGGCGAATAGATCCGCCAGCGTTACCTTGCCGCCGGGTGCATCGAAAAAGTAGTTCTTCCTGATCTTCACCCAGGGCAGTTTACGCCGTTTGGCGCTTAACTGGTCGCTTAGCCGGGTGGCTTCTTTCTCCTTTTTCAGCAGCTTCTTGCGGGCCGCGATCCATTCCTCTTGAGATACGATTTTGTGTTCGCGCTTCAGATTTTGCGGTTCAGACTTATTTGCATTTGTGCTCATATTTACCTTTCGTTATTGGCTGATCCCGCGCCTGAGGGACCAACCGTTATCAGTTGTGTTCAGTTTCAATCATACGACGGACGAGCAGTCGCTTTTCGGACATCCGTGGCTGAAAAAATCCGGCTTTGAAATGCGAGCCGTCATTCTTTCTCCACAAACCTCGCAAAACTTTCCACCCCATTGCCCCATCCCCGCGCGTGATTATCCCGGCTCTCCACCGATGCAAACCGGCTATGCGTCAGCACGAATTCCGTCTGCTTGCCCCGCTTCAGAAACTCCACCGTGATCAGCGACGGCTTCCCCTCCACCTCACCAAATTCCGCGCCGCTTCCGTCCTTCTCCCAATCCCAGGTATAAACCAACCGCTCCGGCGGCTTCACCTCCTTGAACACCCCCACCGCTGTGAAAAATTCCCCGTCCGGCATCTTCATCTGAATGCGGTATTTCCCGCCCACCCGCAAATCCATGCTCGCCAACGGAATCACCATCCCCGGTTCCGGCCGCATCCATTGTTGGATATGTTCCGCCGATGTCCACGCCTGGAACGCCCGCTCCGGCGTCGCGTTCAACAGCCGCGTCACGATTAACGTCGCGTCATCCGGCTTCTGCACTTCGTTAGTTGTCGTCGCCATGTTTGTTTTCTTTCTTTTGTAGTGTGTTTAGATATTCCTCAAACCGATCCAAATTCCCCTCCCAAAACTCCCGATACCGATTGATCCACGCCTGCGCCTCCTGCATGGGCTTCGCCTCCAGCGTCAACGAATGCACCCGCCCCTGGCGGCGCCGCCTCACCAATCCCGCCTTCTCCAAAACGATTAAATGCTTCGACACCGCCGCCAGCGACATCGAATGAGGCCGCGCCAGATCCGTCACGCACTCCCCGCCCTTTGCCAACTGCGCCAAAATGCGCCGCCGCGTCGGATGCGCCAGCGCCCCAAAAGTCCGGTCCAATACCTTCGAACTATATTCAACCATATAGTTGAATATGAAGTGAAATAAAAATGAACGCAAATAGATTCTTCAAATTAATAATCCGGTTGGTCACCCCAATTTCGACGGGCCGTTTGGGCACTGGCATACCCTTACCCCCTGAAAAAGCCGTTGCTCCGTTGCAGGCCTTTATAATCAAGCACTTAACCCGTTGCATGAGGCGTTGCAACCCGTTGTACTGGGCAGTCACAACAGTGTGGTGGCAAGGCGGTGCTGCCGCACCGCCGGGCTTGGAGGCTGCGCGGCAACGAATCCGTACCGACGAGGGAAAGATCACCTTTCCGCAATATTTCGCTTTACTTGGACAGTATTTGTCCAACCCCGTCAGGCAGAATCAGGGATTATGAGTACTGAACTACAAATCAATGATGAGGCTGAGAATCTCAACCATGAAGCCCCCGCCTCCAAGTCTTGGGTCAACGCTGTCCTTCCGTGGCCGGAGCCGGTGGAGGGGCACGTCTTGCTCGATAACCTGGCCCAGACGTTGAAAAGGTTTGTCCTGTTGCCAAGATGGGCTCCGGAAGCACTGGCGCTGTGGGTCTTGCACACCTATGCGTTTGAATTGCGCGATGTCACGGCGTACCTGGGAATCGAATCCCCGGAAAAGCGTTGTGGCAAGACCACGCTCCTGGGGGTCTTGAATGAACTGGTCAATCGCCCTATTGCGGCGGCGAACATCAGTTCGCCGGCGTTTTTCCGCGTGATTGAGGAGGCGCGCCCGACGTTGCTCATTGATGAAGCGGACACATTGTTGGCGGGCAATGACGAGCTTCGCGGCATTCTGAATTCCGGCTATACGCGCAGCACGGCCTATGTCGTTCGGGTCGGATTCCAGGATCGCGTCAGTTCCAACGGCGGTTTGGCGCGCTTTTCTTGCTGGTGCCCCAAGGTGATGGCGGCCATCGGACGGCTGCCCGAGACATTGGAGGATCGCTGCATTGTGGTGCGGATGCAACGGAAGCTGCCGCATGAGCCTTGCGAGCGGCTGCGGGAGATGGATCGGTCGAAGGCGGCGATCTTACGGCAACAGTGCGCGCGCTTTGTGGCCGATCATGCCGAGGCCATCGCGCAATTGAGGCCGCAAATGCCGGCGTGCTTGAATGACCGCGCGGCGGACCTCTGGGAGCCGTTGCTGGTCCTGGCCGACCTGGCCCAACAAGCATGGCCGGAAACGGGCCGCTCGGCGGCGGAAGCCCTGACCAAGGAGGCGCGAGAGGATTGCCCGATCGGCTCGTTGTTCATGGACCTCTTTCTTGCATTTGTGGTTCGGAAAGACCGGCGACTGTTCAGCCGAACCATCGTCGCCGCGCTGAACCAGCGTGCCGGCCGTCCTTGGATGCAAATGCGAAAGGGCAAGGAGATTGACGAGCTCTGGCTGGCCAGACAATTGGCTCCGTATGGCATTCGTCCGCACACTCTCCGGATTGAAGGCGTGGCGGCCAAAGGCTACACGGAGGCGGATTTTGTTGAAGTTTTTCGGCGTTACATCCCGCCTTCAGAGATTGACGAACTGAAATTGGGGATGCGCCAAACTGAGGAGGGGCAATGAAGAATCACGTGTTGCGTTCCGACACGACCGTGCCCGCGTGATCGCGGACTTTGTTCGCGAATAGCGAACAGTCCAAGGACGCTGGGAACAACGCGGGCGGGGGCGGAAGCTTCCGCCCGTCCCTCCGTGAGGCTGTCGCGGTTATTCTTGCGTTGGGCCTCTTCGGCCGGATATGCTCCCACCATTAAAATTCAAGGGCTGTTTTTTGCCTGGCTGAAGGTGATTCCTCCAGCGCGTGAATTGACAAAAATGAAGATTGTTAAAATGACCTGTGGCGCTGCGTTGCTCTGCCCGATGTTGAATATGAATCCAATGTTGGCCCAGACGGCAAGCCCGACCCCGCCAGCGGCGGCACGCCCAGCGCGACCAATCCCGCCCGCCCGCGATCCGAACACGCCGGGATTTGTCGCGGCCACGGAGTTGCCCGACGAGACCAACCCGCAGCCGGACGCGGATGGAAATTTCATTATTGGCCCGACTCACAAACGGGCGCCGGAAATGACCGTGCAGGAAGGTGTGCCGCAGGGAACGGTGTATAATTTCACCATGAGTTCGGCTGACAGCAAAATTTATCCCGGCATAACTCGCGAGCCAAACACTTTTGGCAAGGTGGATCCCGCCAACCCCGCCAAATTAGTGGTAACCACCAGCCACCCGGCTCCCTACATGCGCCGGGTTGCGGTTTATGTGCCGAAGCAATATGTCTCCGGCACGGTCGCGCCCTTCATTGTGGGGGCGGACGGGACCGACCGAGCCTTGTTCACGGCTTTGGATAATCTGATCGCCAGCAACCGTGTGCCGGTGATGATTGGAATCTCCATCGGCAATGGCGGCGGCGACGCCCAGGGCAGCGAGCGCGGGTTGGAATACGACACCATGTCCGGCCTGTATGCGGAGTTCGTCGAGAAAGAGGTGCTGCCGCTGGTGGAAAGCAAATACAATGTGAAATTGACCAAGAATCCCGAGGGCCGTGCGACGATGGGCGGCAGTTCCGGCGGTTCAGCAGCATTGATCATGGCTTGGTACCATCCTGACCTCTACCATCGCGTTCTTACCTATTCTGGCACCTATGTGAACCAGCAGTGGCCGTATAATGCCGAGACCCCGCACGGCGCGTGGGAATTTCATGAACACCTCATCTCAGAGAGCCCGGCCAAGCCGCTGCGAATCTGGATGGAAGTCGGCGACCGGGACCTTCTGAATCCGAATGTCATGCGCGATAACATGCATGACTGGGTCGTCGCCAATGAGAACATGGCGAAGGTGCTGGCCGCCAAGGGCTATCATTACCAGTTTGTCTTTGCCCGCAACGCCGGGCACACCGACGGCAGTGTGAAACAGCAAACCTTGCCCGAAGCCCTGGAATGGCTGTGGAGGGATTACAAGCCGGCGACGAATTAACGGGAAGGGTCAGTTCCGGCCTGGTTGTTACCAGTGGCCTGAGGCTTTAATCCAGTCAAGCGCCGTGCTTGTCCTCACATTCATGCACGTGCGGAACCGCGCAGGCATGTTGCAGCGCATGAATGACGTGGCTGACTATTTGATCCACGCCCGGGCCGTGCCTGATCTGCGCGAAGACAAAAGGGCCGGGGCCGCGCATCTTGCGGGCGTCGCGCTCCATGACGCCCAGGTCCGCCCCGACGGCCGCGGCCAGGTCGGTCTTATTGATGACCAGCAAATCGGATTGGGTGATGCCAGGTCCGCCCTTGCGCGGAATCTTGTCGCCGCCAGCCACGTCAATAACATAAATGGTGTAATCAGCCAATTCGCGGCTGAAATGGGCCGCCAGGTTATCGCCGCCGGATTCCAGCAGCAAAAGCTGGGGGTGAAATTTTTGCTGTAATTCCTCCAAGGCCAGCAGGTTGGCGGAAATATCCTCGCGAATGGCGGCGTGCGGGCAGCCGCCGGTTTCGACGGCGCGGATGCGTTCGGCCTCCAGGGCCTGATTGCGGATGAGGAATTCACCGTCTTCCTTGGTGAAAATGTCATTGGTGACGGCGGCGATGTTGTATTGCGCGCGCAAACGTCGGCAGAGGGCCAGCAGCAAAGCCGTTTTGCCGCTGCCCACAGGGCCGCCTACGCCCACCGTGAAAGCGCGCTGCTCGAAGTCGCGCGCCAACGGGCCATCACGCTCGTGAAAATGGCCCGGATGATCCAAGTGTTCGTGGCTGTGATCATGGCTGTGAGTATGCACGCTCATAAGTCTAACTCTGAAAAAGCCGGGAATAAAGCCGATCTTGCGTTCCCTGCCAGATTTCCAGCAAGGGCGCGGTTTGGGCCGCTTCCGCGACGGCCATGGTGTCGCATCGCGCCAGGATTTCGCGGGCCACCGGGCTGAGGCGATGTTGCATGGCCTGCCCTTCCATTGGGCCGACAATGCCGAGCCGAATCGCGGCGGCAATGAGGCCGCGCAAGTGGAGGAAGAAAAACATGCGCCCGGCGCGGGAATGTTCCAGACCGAGGGTGCGCGCGACCGCTCCGAACACAGGCGCGAAATGTCCGCACGGCGGATGGCCAACTTGCCGTCCGGGAAAAATCTTCTCCGTCGAGGAAAGGAACGCCCGGCCTTGGAGCCGGCTGGCGCGATTGGCCACGTGATTGGTGATGAACGCGTCGCACCAATGGTCCAGCGCGACGAGTTGGCTCGGATCGTCGTGCGCCGCGCAAACAAACGGCAGACTTGCGTGGCCAAGTTGCCGCAGGCTGCTTTCCGACAGGGCTGCCAGTTCGGACGCATTCCGAACTTCACCGTGTTGCCAGGCTGCTTCCAATCCGCCGCTGTGGGCGAACCCGCCGGCCGGAAATGCAGAATCGGCCAGTTGCCATAACATCCAGTCGCCCTCCGAGGCGATGGACTGGTGATCTTGGAATTGGCGGCAGTGCTTCAAAAGAGGGAATACAGTTGGGCCAACGGCAGGACTTTGGCGGGCGCGCATACCAGCGGCTGACCGTCGGCGATTACTTCGTAAGTCTCCGGGTCCACCGTGATGCGCGGCGTCGCGTCGTTCCATTTCATATCCTTCTTGCCGAGGCGGCGGCAACCTTGGACGGCTTCGACCCGCTTGTGCAGGCCGTAGCTGGCGGCAATGCCCTTGTCGCGGCAGAGCCGGCTGACGAAGGCGATGGAAGTGCGCCCGGCGGCGGAACCAAAAGCGCCAAACATCGGGCGCATCATGACCGGCTGAGGCGTGGGGATCGAGGCATTGGGGTCGCCCATTTGCGACCATGCGATGAAGCCGCCTTTGAGAACCATCTCCGGCTTCGCGCCGAAGAAGGCCGGTTTCCACAACACCAAGTCGGCCAGTTTGCCCGTTTCCACCGAACCGATGCAATGCGCCATGCCGTGGGCAACGGCGGGGTTGATGGTGTATTTGGAAATGTAACGTCTGATTCGCAAGTTGTCGTTGCCGGATCTCTCACCCGGCAACGGGCCGCGCTGTTGCTTCATCTTATCCGCCGTCTGCCACGTGCGCGTGATGACTTCCCCGATGCGGCCCATGGCCTGCGAATCTGAACTCATCATGCTGATCGCTCCCAGGTCGTGGAGAATGTCCTCGGCGGCGATGGTTTCGCCGCGGATGCGGCTTTCGGCGAAGGCGACGTCCTCGGGGAGGCCGGGATCGAGATGATGGCAGACCATCAGCATGTCGAGGTGTTCGTCAATAGTGTTGACTGTGTAGGGGCGGGTCGGGTTGGTGGAACTGGGCAGCACGTGGGCTTCGCCGCAGATGCGGATAATGTCCGGCGCGTGGCCGCCGCCGGCTCCCTCGGAATGGTAGGTGTGAATGGTGCGGCCATTGATGGCGGCCAGCGTCGCTTCGACGAAACCGGATTCATTTAATGTATCCGTATGAATGGTCACCTGAATGTCGTGCTCATCGGCGACGCGCAGGCAGCAATCAATCGCGGCAGGCGTCGTTCCCCAATCTTCGTGCAGCTTGAGGCCGATGGCGCCGGCCAGGATTTGTTCGGGCAAGCCGGCGGGCAACGCCGTGTTTCCCTTGCCGGTGAAACCGAAGTTGAGCGGCAACGCGTCGGTGGCTTGCAGCATGCGCTCCAAGTAAAACGCTCCCGGAGTGCAAGTGGTCGCGCATGTGCCGGTGGCCGGCCCGGTGCCGCCCCCCACCATCGTGGTCAGGCCCGCCGCGATGGCTTCGCAAGCCTGTTGCGGACAGATAAAATGGATGTGAGTGTCAAGCCCGCCGGCGGTGACTATCAACCCTTCGCCGGCAATGACTTCGGTTGTCACGCCGATGATCATGCCGCCTGTCACGCCAGTCATGACATCCGGGTTTCCGGCCTTGCCGATGCCGGCAATCAGCCCTTGCTTGATGCCAAGGTCGGCCTTGTAAATGCCTGAGTGATCCACGACCAGGGCGTTGGTGATGACACAATCCAGAGCGTCCGCCTGCCCAATTCCGACGGCCTGACCCTGGCCTTCGCGGATGGTCTTGCCGCCGCCGAACTTACATTCGTCTCCGTACACCGTATAATCGCGCTCGACCTCCAGCACGAGCGACGTGTCGCCCAAGCGGACGCGGTCGCCGGTGGTGGGGCCAAACATCTCGGCGTAATGCCGGCGTTTCATTTTGTGGGGCATGACGGGTCAGGATGGCTGATGGGAAAAACCTTGTTGGGCGACACGTTGCAGGGCGGACTTTTTGCCCGCGTCGGAGACGGGGCCGTCGGCCAGATTGTTGCCGCCGCGAATGACGCGCGCGCCGGCGATCTCGACCAGGGGGACCGTTTTTGTTTCGCCCGGTTCAAACCGGACGGCAGTCCCAGCAGGAATGTCGAGGCGCTTGCCGTAGGCTTGGGCACGGTCGAATCTCAATGAGGCGTTGGTCTCGATGAAATGATAGTGGCTGCCCACTTGCACTGGGCGGTCGCCCAAATTCGTCACGGCGAGAGTTATGGCCTTGCGCCCGGCGTTCATTTCCAGTTCTCCCTCCGACGCAGTTAAGGCTCCTGGCTCGAAGTCGGAATCGCCGGACGGAAACAAGGCGGCATCGGGTACAGGCAGAAAACTGCCGTGCAAAGCAAGCGCCAGATTCCCATTTTCCGACGCGATGGGATGATGCACGGTGACCAGTTTGGTGCCGTCGGGAAATGTGCCTTCGACCTGGACCTCAGTAATCATGGAAGGCACACCCTTCATCACCTGGTTCCGTCCGAGGAATTGGCGGCCCAGGTTCATCAATTCCGCAACCCTTTTGCCCTCGCGGATGAACTCAAGTAATTGCGTGGCGATAAGGGCGACGGCCTCTGGATGATTCAAACGCAAACCGCGAGCGAGCCTCTTTTGCGCCAGGAAGCCGGCCTGATGCAGGATCAATTTGTCAATTTCGCGCGGATTCAAGTGCATACTGCATCCTCACCACTTTCGCGCCCACGGATCGTCGCCCAACAACGCGGCGACAAAGGCCAGGCGGCGGCGGACTTCGCGTCCGACCTCCTCACCGCGTTCGCCTGCGATGCGCACCACGGCGCCTTGCCGGATGGGGCTGGCGCTGACGATGAGTTCGGCCTTGCGTGTGACAGGCAGCGCCTCCACTTCAGCCAGAATCCGCACGGCGGCGTCAGCCGCCATCGGCCCAGTCACAACGAGCAGCGCCAGACAATTGAAGCGGCCCATGCGATTGGCGCCGTCAAGCGGGCCGTGGGCTTGGTCCAGCAGCAATGAATCCAGGAGCAGCCTCTCCTGGCCAAGAAAGACTTCGTTGCGGCTTTGCAGACGGGTGAAAGACCAGCGTTCGCGGCGGGCCGCGCGGCCGGAACAAAACCAATCGAGCAAAACGAGACTGGCGCCAGGTTGCATATAAAACTCCTGCCGCTGGTTATAGGTCGAGCCGGCGAAAGATTGGATCGGGTCGGGGGCGAGCACCAGCAGGGAACCAGCTTCCAGTTCAGCGCGCAACGCATGACCGCAGGGGCGAAGAAAGGGATTGCGGTAAATTTTGGTGGAGGCCTGCGTAGTAAGGAAGCAGCGGGCGTCGGCGCCCAAACGAACGTCAAGATGAGTCTCATCGCCGGCCACGAAACCGCCGCCGAAGCTGCCCACGCAGGCCCAGACACTGCCGCCACGAGACCGTGGGACAAGTAATTTCATGGGATTGGAAGCGCATGCGGAGGTGGTCGCGCTGCGCCCGGCGACCACGTCCACTTCCAGGCGTGCTCTGGCGGGATCAAAGTTCACACCGTTAAATGTTCCTTGACGATGGCATCGTTCAAATGGGCGATTGGCCCCTCGGCCACAATCGCGCCCCGATCCATGATGTAAAAACTGTCGCCGACGCCAAGACAAAAATCCAGGTATTGCTCGACGAGAAGTATGCTGATCTTGCCTTCCTTTTTGATCTTGATGAGCGTCTCGCCGATGAGATCAATGATGTTGGGCTGAATGCCCTCGGTCGGCTCGTCCAGCAGCAGAAGAGACGGGCTGGTCAAAAGGGCGCGGGCGATGGCCAATTGCTGCTGCTGGCCGCCGCTGAGGACTCCGCCCTTGCGTTGCAGCATTTCCTTGAGCACGGGAAACAACTCCAGGACGTGTTCCACCTCGCCGTTGGCCTTGGCGCCGTGAATGACGAGGCTGATTTTCAAATTCTCCCAAACGGTCAGGTTGGGGAAAATGTCCCGGCCTTGCGGGACGTAGGCCAGCCCCATGCGGGCGCGGTCGTCGGCGGGCAGGCCAGCCAGCTCCTTGCCGCCGAATTTGATCGTGCCGGCGTCGGTTTTGGTCAGGCCGATGATGGATTTGAGAGTGGTGGTTTTGCCGACGCCGTTGCGGCCCATGAGGCAAACCAAACGGTGGTCTGGCACGGCCAGATTGACGCCGCGCAAGATGCGCGAACCTTCGTAGGAGACTGCCATGCCGGCGACTTCCAGCATTAGTGCTCGCCTTTCTCTTTCTTCTTCCGTCCGAGATAGACTTCGATGACCCGCTCGTTATTCTGCACTTGGTCCACCGTGCCTTCGCAAAGCACGGTGCCTTGGTGCAAGACGGTGACTTTGCGGGCGATCTGGCGGACGAATGTCATGTCGTGCTCGATGACGATGACGCTGTGACGACCGGCCAGACCCATAAGAAGATCGCCCGTTTTGCGGGTTTCTTCGTCACTCATGCCGGCGGCGGGTTCGTCCACCAGGAGAAGTTTAGGGTCCTGTGCGATCAACATGCCAATTTCCAGCCATTGTTTCTGCCCGTGACTCAACGAGCCGGCCTTCCAATCCGCGCGCTCAGTCAAGCCGACAGTACTGAGCACTTCGCCGATGCGTTCCCGCTGCGCGGGGGTGGTGCGATGAAACAAGGATGAAAAAACACTGCGCGGGCCTTTGAGCGAAAGCAGCAGGTTTTCAAAAACGGAGTGATAGATATAGACCGAAGGCGTTTGAAACTTGCGTCCTATGCCCAGGCGGTTGATTTGATATTCGTTCAGGCGCGTCAGGTCGGTGTCTGCTCCGAACTCAATCTTGCCACTGTCAGGCTGAGTGCGGCCGGTGATGAGGTCCATCATGGTGCTCTTGCCGGCTCCGTTGGGGCCGATGATGACCCGCAACTCGCCCTCGTCCATGTAAAAATTCAAGTCCGAAATGGCCTTGAAACCGTCGAAGGTCTTGTTGACTCCTTCGAGCAACAAAATAAACTGTTGGCCGCCCATGCTCATTTGGTTTTGGCCAGTTCCGGTTTGGATTGGTCCGCGGCGGCGGGCGCAGGCGCGGACTTGTGACGGAAACGTTCGCGGAGAGAGCGCAATTGTCCCGGCAGTCCGACGATGCCCTTGGGCATGAAGACCGTCACCAAAATGAAGAGCGTGCCCAAAATCAGCAGCCACATATCGGGATAACTGCGAGTGCTCCAGCTTTTGAGGGCGTTGATGAAAATCGCGCCGATGACGGGGCCGATCAACGTGCCGCGTCCGCCGACGGCGACCCAGACAACGGCTTCGAGTGATTTATCCGTTCCCATTTCGCTGGGATTGATGATGCCCACTTGCGGGACGTACAGAATGCCGCCCAGGGAGGCGATGAGGGCGCAGAAAACAAACACAAAGAGCTTGTAATAGGCGGCCGCGTAACCGCTGAAAAGGACGCGATTCTCGCTGTCGCGGATGGCTTGCTGGATCAGGCCGAATTTGGTCCGGCTCAGCCAGTGGCAGCCCAGATAGACCAGCAGCAGCGCCACGGCCGTCGCGATGTAAAGACCGCGTTGTGTTCCGGGAGAGCGAAGATCGTAGCCAAGGATGAATTTAAAATCGGTGAAGCCATTGTTGCCGCCCAGAAGGAGGCTGTTGCGGAAGAACAACAGGCAGGCTGCGTAGGTCAACGCCTGGGTGAGGATGGAAAAATAGACGCCGCGAATGCGGGAGCGAAAGGCGAGAAAACCGAAAATCGCCGCCAGAACACCCGGCAGGAGAAACGCCATCAAGATGGCAAAAGGAAAGTTGGAGAAGGGCTTCCAGAACGTGGGCAGAGTGCTCCAGCCCAGGAAGACCAGAAAATCCGGGATGGGTTGGTGGTATTGACCAAGGTTGCCAATCATCCGCATCAAATACATGCCCATCATGTAGCCGCCGAGGGTGAAAAAAAGGGCCTGGCCCAGACTCAACATGCCGGTGTAACCCCAGAGCAAGTCCACGCTGATGGCCAGGATGGCGTAGCAGAGGTATTTGCCGTAAAGATTGATGCTGAAATTGCTGACGTGCAGGAAAGTGCCCGTGGCGGTAAAGGCGTTCAAAGAAGGCAGCACCACCACCATGATGAAAGCCGCCGCCAGCAGACCCCATTTTTCAGATTTCGACCCAAGAGGCCGCATAAGTTCAGTCCAGGCTCCGGCTGCGGCTGGCAAAAAGCCCGCCAGGTTTCCATTGCAAAAAGAGAATGATCGCCACCAAGACCACGATTTTTCCAGTGACGGGCGAACCGGTCGTTTGCTGCAACACCTCATCAGCCGTGCCGATGCCAAAGGCGGAGCAAACCGTCCCCACAATACTGCCGACGCCTCCGAGAACGACGGTCATAAAGCTGTCAACGATATAAGTCTGCCCCAGGCTGGGGCCGACGTTGCCAATTTGGGAGAGAAACGCGCCCGCCAAACCGGCCAGGCCCGAGCCGAAAGAGAAAGTGAGCATATTGACGCGAGCGGTGCGGACGCCCAGGGCGGAGGCCATGGCGCGGTTCTGCATGACGGCCCGGATCAGCAACCCCAGCGGCGTTTTTGTCAACAACAACCAAGTGCCGATGACGATGACGATGGCGAAGGCGATGACAAACACGCGGTTGTAGTCGAAGGTCACGTCATTGACAGAGAAATGGCCCAGCAGCCAGGAGGGGGAATTGACCTGGACATTGTTCGCGCCAAAAACCATGCGGAAAAGCTGCTGCATCACCAGGGAGATGCCCCACGTCGCCAGCAGCGACTCCAGCGGACGGCGATACAGGAAACGGATGACGGTCCGCTCGATGGCTAATCCAGAAAGCGCCGCCATGAGGAAGCTCAAAGGGATCGCAAAAAGAAAGTAGCTTTCAAACCACAAACCCGATGTGTTGAGACCAGGAATGTGCAGCCCAAAACTCAACATCTTGCCTCCAAAACTGAAGGGCAAGGTTATGGAAAATCCAAAACCCGACCCGAAAATATTCTGCACCACATAACAGGTGTAAGCGCCGACGGCGATCATTTCGCCGTGCGCCATATTGATGATGCCCATCAACCCGAACGTAATCGCCAGGCCAAGCGCGACCACCAAAAGAATCGAGCCAAGGCTCAGGCCGTGGAAAATCGTGCCAATAAAATTCACGAACGAAATGTGCTGCTCAATGACATGGGTGGCGCGTTGGCAGGCTTTAACCACGTCCCCCGGGCAACCCGGCTTGTTCATCAGGCTCTTGATGTTGGCCACTGAGCCAATGGACTTGAGTTCGGCCAGATGCTGGACGGCGGTTATTTCCACCTTGGGATCGGGATCGGCCAGTTGGAGCAAGGCGATGGCTTCGTCCATGCTGCGCCGCACGGCCGCGTTGGGTTCCTTGGCCAGACGAGCCTGGAGGATGGGAATGTAGCGGGGCTTTTGCGAATTGCCCAGTTTGAGCACCGCCGAGTTGCGCTCCTCGGCATTGGGCGCCGCGAGGGCCAGCGTATCCATGGACTGCTGGATGGAGGAGCGGAGGCGCATGTCCGTTTCCGCATTATTCAAATCAGCGGAAGCAAAGCGAAGTTCTTTGCCGCCGGCATCCTTGACGAATTCGCCGTCAATGACGCGGATGGCACGCGCCTTGCCATCGCCGTCCAGTTGGTCGTCCAGAAGGACAGGAATCTTGGAGCCGTCCGGGCCGTCATAAAGATAAATCCCATCGCGCGTCCAAGCGGTGAGGACATCATGCACGATCTTGGCGCCTGATTCCGCCAGTTCGTTGAGAAGCTTCTGCTGGGCTTGGCCTTCGCTCAGGATGGCTTGAACAAGTTTTTGGCGGATGGCGGCATCGGCGGTCGCGTCGGCCCGGGCCGAAAAGCATCCAAAAAAGATGCCTCCAGTCAATAACCAAACCAACAATTTCGGCATCATGTTCATTAACAGACGAGGGGCGGAGCATCCGCTCCGCCCCACAATACTCCAACACAATACGCAGGGAACAACCGTTCTTGCCGGACGCTCGCCGGGTTATTTATTCATGGCCGCGAGTTTCACGTCAAGATCTTTCAGGAGGAACGGCTCGCCGTACACAGCATCGAAGGTCTTGAGAATCTTGAACTGGCCGTTGGCGAGGGTATCTCCGATATAGACGTTCTTGGTGGTATGATGGTTTTTCTGCATCGTGTTCTTGCCGCCAGGCCCTTCAAAGCTGATATCCCCTGACTCCAGTGTTTCGCGCACCTTGTCCACATCAAAGCTGCCGGCTTTTTCGACGGCTTCTTTCCAGAGGTAGGCCCCGTCATAGGAGAGGACCATAGGGCTATCCACTGGGCGGTTTTCCTTGACGACTCCAGGGTGGTCCTCGGTCTTGAGCCACTGATTCCATTTTTTCAGGAAGGTCCTATTGTCCTTGGATTTAATGGACATGAAATAGGTCCAGCAACCCAGTTCGCCCACCAGGTCTTTAGTCGGCAGGGCGCGCAGTTCATCTTCCGCCAGACTGAAGGAAACCACCGGGCAATCGGCCGGGGTCAAACCGGCGGCGGCGACTTCCTTGAAGAAGGGCACGTTGGAATCACCGTTGATGGTGTTGACCACGCAGGCGTCTCCACCGGCGGCGAACTGTTTGATTTCGGCCACGATTTGCTGGTAGTCGGTGTGGCCGAAAGGCGTGTATTTGCCGGCGGAAATGACCTTGCCGGAATCATCCTTGCGCAGGCCGCCGCCGATGTCCTCCAATTTAATGCCGTGCAAGAGCAAATACTTGTAGAGAATCAGGTTGGTGGTCTGCGGATAGACGTAATCCGTGCCGATCAGGTAGAACTTCTTTTTGCCCTGGGCCAGCAAGTAATCCACGGCGGGCGTGGCCTGTTGGTTGACGGCCTCGGCAGTGTAGAAGATGTTCTTTGACAACTCTTCGCCCTCGTATTGCACGGGATAGAAGAGCATGCCGTTATCCTTCTCAAAAACCGGCAGGACGGACTTGCGGCTGACGGAAGTCCAGCAGCCGAAAACGACTGCGACTTTGTCTTCCTCCAGCAGTTGCTTGGCCTTTTCGGCAAACAATGGCCAGTTAGAGGCGCCATCCACGATGACCGGTTCGATCATGTATGTTTTGCCGTCAACCTTGATGCCGCCGGCTGCGTTGATTTCGTCGAAAGCAAAGAGCAACATGTCGCGCAACGAAGTCTCGCTGATGGCCATGGTGCCGCTCAATGAGTGCAGAATTCCGACTTTGATGGTGTCCGCCGCGGAGTTGAAGGCAAGCAGGAGCGCGGCACAAGCTCCGAGCCATTTGGATAAGTACAATTTCATAGGGATTTTGCTTTTGATGTGGTTTGGATTGATAGAATTAGAAGAGATACGAGACGCCCATGCCAGCAATGACCTGATCCCTCTTAAGGCCGAAAGTAAGTTCATTATTGGAATGGTTCCATCGTATTTCCGGCTGAATTTTGATCGTGGGCACCGGCTTATAATCCAGTGTCAGTGTCACTTCCTCCAAATCCTGTCCTTGTCCATATGCGTACAACCCTCCTGGGAATCCTGAAGGAAATCCAACAAAGCCTGTCCCGAAGCCGGTCGAATCCCCAAGATATTCGCCTCGCAACGCAATGCGTGCCTTCTCCGTTAAGTCAGCACCCAGCCAAACGCCGCCTGACCACCATGAGCCGGAATTCGCGGCGCCTATGCCACCTGGATTGGCGTTAGAGAAATCGAAATAATCCCATTCTGTTCCGACTGACACATTATGGCTTTCCATCAACTGGCGGGAGCCAATAAAGGAACCACCGCACAAATCAACATTGCCAAATTGCGGTCCCACAAACCCGAGAAATGCCAGTGAGGTCTTCTTGTCAGGTTGGACGTAAAAGCCGCCCAAAAAGGTCTTTGGACCGATGCCCACCGGGCCGGTATAAAGACCATTTTGCAGACTGAGCTTGATGCCGAACATATCGTTGAAATCATAAGCTGCCCGCACGGCACCATCGGGAGGGTTGCCCGTGTTGAACCACTGGTAGCCTTGAGAAAAATTGTCGTTAACCGCGCCACCATCGCCGGATTCATAATTGAGGAGCGAGATCAGCTCACCTGCCTTTATGTCCAACCCGGTGCCAATCGGGATATTCAACTCAACATACGCCTCGCGCAGCCAAGAGAAGCCAGGAACTGTCGTGCTGCTTGTGTCAACGTACGGCGCGTCAGAACCCCAAATGAAGGAGGCACGGTAGGCTGCGCTCCATTTGTCCTTGTCCGGGACAGGGCTGGCCAGCGTCAGTTTGACCTTGTTGAGGGTAAAGGAGTTAAGGTTTCTATCCCACAGATAACCGTTTGGAGTGCCATCTTTGGTACTCGCCAAGTCGTAGAAATAGGAACTCGTAACAAATCCGCTGATGGTGACATCGGTAAGCGCGCCCACAGGCGGGTCGGCCGCAGCCGCACCGCCAGCGGGTTTTATGCCCTCCTTGACCAGAAGCGCTTCCATAGCATCCACCCGCTTGCGTAGTTCCTGGTTCTCCTTTTCCAGTTTGGATGTTGCGTTTGTATCCGTTTGAGCGTGAGCAGTGAAACCGCCACCCGCCATGACTCCAACGATGGCGCTCAGGAGAGCAACGGTTTTTTGTCGTGTGTTTTGGTGCATGTGTTGTCTGTTTGTGTTCTCGACGGGTTATATTATAATTTGGCAGGATTGCCGAAGCTGAGTTGCAGGGCCTTGGGCCTAATTGGCCCGACACCTGCTTCCCATAGTGCCGATTCGGCTTTGAATCTCGCCGGTTTGGACATTAGCTACGCCGATGCCAAAAAGCGGATTGGATGCCGAAAGTTGGTTGAATTATTCTCACAGCGACGATGAACATCATTCACAACAGGCAAGATCCGCTTGATTCTCGACAGCTAAATGCCTTTGTGACCTTGGCCCGAACAGGCAGTTTCACCGAAACAGGACGGGAGCTTTTTCTCACGCATTCGGCCATTAGCCACTCTGTGCGCGCATTGGAAAACGAACTTGGTTGTAGATTATTGAACAGGTTGGGCAAAAAGGTTGAGTTGACCGCCGCAGGTGAATCTTTTTTGCATTATGCTCAGAATGGCCTTAAGAATTTTTCCGAGGCCCGTCAAGCCGTCCATCAGTTCAAAGAATGGGGCAGCCAACGCCTGAGGATCGGCGCCGGTGCCGTTCTGTTTCAGCGTCTGTTGCCCATGGTTTTGGCCAGGCTCAAGGGGCAGTACCCCAATCTGCTTCTGACAGCGAAGGTGGTGCTGCCACCGGAATTTGTGCCAAGTCTCAAAGCCGGCGAGTTGGAAATTCTCCTCGGACCACAACTCAACCACACCCCTGAAATTGAATTCACGCCTTTGTTCGATGGCCCTTTGAAGGTCGTCGTTTCGTCCACACATCGGTGGGCAGTGCGAGGGTGCATCCCGGCAAAGGAACTGGCCAAGGAGCCGTGTTTGTTGCCGGACAAATCACATCCGACACGACAGCTCATAGACCGGTATTTTGCGGCCGACAACATCGTCATCAATGGGATCTCAAACATCGAAATTCTCGACGTGGTTAAGGAAATGTTAAGGCACGGTTTTGGCATGAGCATCCTGCCAAGTTGGGTGGTGAAAGAAGAGTTGGAGGCCGGTGTTTTCGCCTCGTTTCCACCTGGCCGAAGGCATTTGCGGCAATCTTGGGGTCTGTTGCGTTTGCGCGACCGGCCAGTCACTTCAATCGAGAACAGCTTCCAGATCGTGTGCGCCGAGGCGGCCAAATCCCTGCAATCAACCAACTGAAGTTTTGCCAATAAACGAAGCAGCGAATATTCTGTGGAGGTCAGTCTTATGTGCCCAAGGGTGAACGAACGATTCGATGTCAAAGACAAAAACGTGCGCACGAATGCACTCGCGCGCACGAGTCAACCGCACCATTACGGCTTGGCAGGAGGATATCGCCGTCCGACGACCAATTAAGCTTGGCAAACTACCAAACCTAGCGGGCGAAGGCTTGGACTTTATTTGTCCGAGACCTACCTTCCATGGTGATCAATCGGCGTCGAATCTCGCCAGTTCTGTGAAGCAGCTATGCTGATGCCAAAATGGCGGGTCGGATACAGAAAGTTGGTTGAAATCTTTTCACATGCACAATGAATGGAATTCACACGAGGCAAAACCCGCTCGATTCACGCCGGGTAAGCGCCTTTGGACCTCGGCCCGAACAGGCAGTTTTGCCGAGACAGCACGAGAGCTTTTCCCTACTAAATCCGCCATTAGCCACTCTGTGCGCGCCTTGGAGAATGAACTTGGTTGTAGATTGTTGAACAGGCTGGGCAAAAAGGGTTCAACTGACCGCCGCAGGTGAAGCTTTTTTGCATTAGAAAATTCGGAATTAGGAATGAAAAAAACGGCATGCTTGTTATTGACCCGGCCATCCGTTGGGTGCATTTTAGCGTTAAGCAAGGCATCCTGCCGAGAATACGGAGGAGAGCCGGCGGCCTGGGATTGGGATCCCCCGCTCTCGCGCGGTTGTGATATGAAAGACAAATTGGATAGCTATATCGAAAAGGTCGAAAATCTCCCGGCTGCGCCCGCCGTGCTGGTCAAATTGATTTCGTTATTCCAGCAGCCGGATCGAGACGTGGACCAGATCGTGGAATTGATGAGCCGGGACCCGTCTCTGACGGCCGAAGTGCTGCGGCATGCCAACAGCGCCTATTTTGGGAATGAGGAACGGATTGTGGATGTCTTTGAGGCGGTCATGCGCCTGGGCTTTCACAGAGTCTATCAAACCGCTGTGGCGAAGTTCGGGATGCAGGCCCTTTCCATGCCGCATTCCAGCTCCGGGATTGACGTGGCGGCGATTTGGCATCATGCGGCGGCATCGGCGGCGACCGCGGGCGCCATTGCGAAGAGGGTGGAAGAAGCCGAGGGGGTGGCGTTCACGGCCGGACTGTTGCATGACATTGGCAAGGTCGTGATGGCGTCGGCGGAGGGCGCCCGCTACACGGCGCTGGCCAACGAGTTTGTGGGTGCCGGCGCGTTGCTGGAGGAGAAGGAAACGGAAATGTTTGGTTTTGCGCACAGTGAGGTGGGCGCGCGCCTTTTGGAACAATGGGGGCTGCCGGAAGAGATCTCCGTTCCTGTGAGGTTCCACCATCGCGTTGATGGGTTTCCACCCTACGAACGGCTTTGCGCCGTCGTGAGCCTCGGCGACTGCATGGCGCATGTCGCTAAGGACAAGACGCCGGGAACGCGGTATGACTCGAAAGAGGCCGTCAGCGCCATGAGTGTGCTGCAATTGGGAAAAGACGACCTGGCCCAATTGTTGCAAGACGCGCAGGCCGATCTTGAGCGCCTGACGAAGTTGTTGAGCCCAGGGGCAAAGTGAGGGTGGCCAGCCGCAACCCACTTTTCACCACGAAGGACACGAAGATCACGAAGAAAAATCGTACAATTTGTCATATTCAATACTTCGTGTCCTTCGTGCTCTTCGTGGTGAAAAAGTTTTGTCAGAAATGAGTGAATTCGGGCTTTCCGCCGCTTGACCGGGCTGGAAAAAAGGGTACTTTACCCGTGGTTTTGACTGCGGGGCGCGTGCCAGCCGCCGCCTTCCCCACGATTGTCAAACATAACGCCGTGATCTTGATGTCCGTTTTACAGTTGCCGCGGGACAGAACGGCCCGCTGGCTGCTGGCCGTTGCGCTGTCCGCCTCGGCTTGCATGGCCGACGCTCCGTCTCCCGCGCAAAGCTTGGCCCGTCCGGCGGCGCCACGGCCCGCCCGCGTCAACCGCCGAGACCTGCCGGACGTTTTCAGCAAGCCAGCGCCGTCTTCGCTGGCGGATTTGCGGGCCATTCAAGAGCGTGTCGCAGCCGTGGTTTCCCAGGTTTCTCCGGCGGTGGTGGCGGTGGAACTGACTAATGACGAGGGCATCGCTAGTGGCAGCGGGGTCGTCATTTCGTCCGATGGGCTGGTGCTCACGGCGGGGCACGTCGGCGAAAAGGCGGGGCAACGGGTGGCCTTTACTTTTCCCGGCGGCAGGACCGCCACTGGCAGGACCGTCGGCGTTGATGAGGACGCGGACACGGGATTGATGAGGATCACCGACGCCGGCCCGTGGCCGTTTGTGAACGTGGGCGACTTGAAAAACGCGCGCCTGGGAGATTGGGTGCTGGCGCTGGGCCATCCGGGCGGCTTCGACGCGAAACGTTCGCTGGTGGTTCGCCTGGGGCGGATCATCCGGCTGATGCCTGGGGTGGTGCAGACCGATTGCACCATTTTCCCTGGCGATTCCGGCGGGCCGCTGTTCGACATCTATGGCCGGGTCATTGGCATTCACACGGCCATTGCCAGCTCCACCGTCGAGAATTTTCACGTCTCCATCACCGAGTTCTTCGATACCTGGAAGGAGCTGATCGGCCCGCCTGAGCGGCCGCCCGCTTACTCCGGCCTGAGCGTGGTAGATGACGCCGTGGGTTGCCGGTTGAGCAAGATCGAGAGAAACAGCCCGGCCTCCAAAGCGGACCTGCGGGAGGGCGACCAGGTGCTCAAGGTGGATGGACGCAGCATCAACGTTTCCGCCACATTCGAGCGCTGGATGGCCGAGTGCGGGCCGGGCGAAACGTTGCAATTGGAGATCAAACGCGGCGACGAAGTGTTCTTCGTGCCGATCAAACTTCGATCCCAGCCGGGGAGCGCCAAATGAAACCGGCGTTTTTCTTGATCCTCCTGGCGGCGGGCTTGGCGCAAGAGGCGTTGGCCCAGGATTTGGAGGATTTTCCCGCACTGCCGCGCGCCCGTTATCGCAACGGCCAGCAAGTGCTCAACGCGTTTGCCCCCATTTCCGCGCAAACGCGCAATTCCATCGTCGAGTTGAATGTGAACGAGGACACCGTGGCGCTGGGCGCGGTGGTTGATGCCAGCGGGTTGGTTCTCACCAAAGCCAGCGAGATCAAGTCGGGCAAACTTACCTGCTGGCTGGCCTCCGGCAAGGAAGTCGAGGCCCAGTTGCTGGCCTTTGATGATGATGACGATGTGGCGTTGGTGCGGGTCAAAGCGAAGGGCTTGAAGCCGATTCAATGGGCGACGAACCAGGTTGTGGAGGGGCAATGGGCGATCACGCCGGGTCTGGCCGACACTCCCCAGGCCGTCGGCATCATCAGCGCCCTGCCACACCGAATCCGGCCCCAGCAGGCTTACATAGGTGTCGTCTTTCGCGATGACAGAATCGGCAAGCCGACCGTGCGTTTGCTGATGCCCGGTTTCGGCGCGGAAGAGGCCGGGGTCAAGCCGGGGGACGTGGTTCTGGCTGTGGATGGCACGACCGTCACCAATTTCGAGCAAGTGAAAGAGATTCTGAAAGAGTTTCGGGACGGCCAAACGGTCCAGATGCGTTTCCAGCGCGAGGAACAGGAGTTCGATGCGCGCATCAAGATGATGTCACCCAAGCCCGGCCAGGAGGGGTATTACGGCAACGCGGACGAACGCGAGAATGGCCTGAGCGGCGACGTGAGCTTGCGCAGCGAAGGATTCGAACAGGCCATCGAACACGACACGGTCCTGGAGCCTTGGCAATGCGGCGGCCCGCTGGTGAACCTGGACGGAAAAGCCGTCGGGTTGAACATCGCCCGGGCCAGCCGCGTGGCCACCTACGCTCTGCCCGCTTCGCTGGCGCGGGAGATATTAGCCAAGCTCAAGTCCAAGGCCGAAAATCCTCCGAGCCGATGACCGATGACATCGCCAGCCTGCGGGCAGCCCATGACCGGCTGAAGCTGCTCTATCAGGTCGGCAACGTCCTCCATTCGACGCTTGATCCTGAGAAGGCGCTGCAATTGATCATTCAGGAAGCCGTGCGCCTGATGCGCGGCTCCAGCGGTTCCCTGGCCCTGATCAATCCCAACAACGGTTTGCTGGAAATTCACGCCTCGGCCGGCTCTCCGCCCAATGCGCCCGAACTCAAGCTGCGCGTGGGCCAGGGCGTGACGGGCTGGGTCGCCCGCACCGGCAAACCCGCCCGTGTGGGCGACGTCCGGCGCGATTCCCGCTATATCATGCTGCATCAGGATGTGCGGTCGGAACTGGCCGTGCCGCTGGAGGTGATGGGAGAGGTGCGGGGTGTGCTCAACGTGAATTCGCGCACCACGGACGCCTTCAGCCAGAGCGACCAGGAATTGTTGGAGGAATTGGCGGTGCAGGCGGCCAAAGTCATTCACAACACCTGGCTCTTTGAACAATCCCGCCTCAAGGCCCGGCTTTTGGAAACGCTGGCGACCGTCAGCCGTTCCATCAACTCCGCCTTGCACGTGGACGAAGCCCTGCAACTTATCACGCGCGAAGCTTGCACATTGATGGATGCGCGCATGTGCTCGCTGCTGATGCTGGACCCCACCGGCCAATGGCTCGATCTGCGCGCCTCCTCCGGCGCGGGGCCATCCTATCTGGACAAACCGCGCCTGAGCGTGGACGAGAGTTTCATGGGCATCGTCGTCCGCCGCAAGAAGCCGATGCAACTGGAAAACGTGCAAACCTCCGCGCTCTATCAAAACGTGAACATGGCCCGTGGAGAAGGTCTCGTTTCGCTGTTAAGCGCGCCGCTGGTGTTCGGCGGCCAGCCCATCGGCACGCTCAACGTCTATACCGGCGTGCCCCGCAGCTTTTCCAACGAGGAAGTCCACATCCTCACGGCCTTGACGGAATTGTCGGCCATCGCCATTGAAAAAGCCCGCCTCTACGAGCGGGTGGTGGACGTGGAGGAGCAGTTGCGGCAGAACGAAAAACTTTCGGCCCTGGGCCTGCTGGCGGCGGAGGTGGCGCATGAAATCCGCAATCCGCTCACGGTCATGAAAATGCTCTACCACTCGCTGCGGCTGGAATTCTCCCCGGGCGATCCACGGGTGCGGGACGATGCCATCCTGCGCGAAAAAATGGATCACTTGAACAAGATCGTCGAGCAAATCCTGGATTTCGCCCGCAGCGCCGAACCCAAGATGAACCCGGTCAACCTCAATCAATTGCTCAACGATCTGGCACTGCTCATCCGCCACAAATTGCGCAATCAGCAGATTGATTTTGTGCGCCGCCTGACTCCGGTTCTGCCGGAAATCATGGCCGACGGCGCGCAGTTGGCGCAGGCCTTTTTAAACTTGACGCTCAATGCGGTCGAGGCCATGCCCCAAGGCGGGACGCTCACGCTCTCCACCCGCGCCGTCACGCTGCCGCGCCGGGGGCCGAAGCCCACGCACGTCCTGATCGAATTCCGCGACACCGGCCAGGGGATGACCGAGGAACAGCGGCGGCGGCGTCACTCCTCGTTGTTAAGCTCGACCAAGCAAAAAGGCACGGGATTGGGACTGGCCATAGTGAGCCGGGTGGTGGAAACCCATCGCGGAAAAATCCGCATTCTTTCGCGGCCCGGCAAGGGGACGGCCATTACTGTCACGTTGCCGGCGTCAGGCGTTTAAGATCCAAGCCACTGGCCCCGCTCAGGGACTGGCGTAGGAAACTTTGACGGTGTGATCGCGCGCGCTGGAACTGAACGACGAGGGCCACGTTGGTACGGGGGCGCCGGGGTTCGTGTTGCCCATCCAATTGGCCACGCGCAACGGCTCTAGCTCATTGGCCTGATTAGCCATGGCCTCATCCGCCACGCGGGTCCGCCAGCCGTTGCTTGGCGGCGTCTGGGCGGATTCCTGCGGCTGAGTCCTGATGGAACAAATCACGCTGAAAGTCAAAGCGCCAAAGGCGGCCATGGCAAAACTATAGGCAAACACGGGCCGAAAAGTGAATCCAGCGAGGATTTTTTCCCAAAAACCCGATTTGGCTCCCTCGCGCTCGAGGCGGGAGGCGATCCTGTCGGGCAACCGGCCGAAATAACCCGGCGGCGGCTGCTCATACCGCTTGAGCGCCAACAATTTACGCAATGCCTCAAAATTATCGGGTTCTGAATTCATACGGCTACTACTTCAAATAATCTGACAAATGGGCCTGCAATTGCTGCCTCGCATAGAAAAGGCGCGAACGAACCGTGCCGATGTTGCAATCCATGATCTTGCCGATTTCCTCGTGGGAGAGGCCCTGAACATCGTGCAGCGTGACAACCATTCTATGGTGTTCTGACAGTTTTTGCATGGCGGCGTTCAATTTCTCCTGCAACTCGCTCAGACTCAAGTCTCTGCGCGGGGTTCGTTCCGAGATCAGCGCGACCAAATCCGGGTCATTTTCCGCGTTGAAATCAACGTCGTTGAGGCTCATTTGCACGCGGTTCTTGCGCTGCTTGAGAAAATTGATGGTTTTGTTGACCGCGATCCGGTAAATCCAAGTGTAAAAGCTCGAATCTCCTTTGAACGATTTGAGCGCGCGAAAAGCCTTGATAAACGTCTCCTGCGCCAGGTCGTTGGCGTCCTCGTGGTTGGAGGTCATGTGATAGACGGTGGCGTAGATCCGCTCCTGGTAACGGCGCACCAATGCTTCGTATGCCATGAGGTCCTCCCTTTGGGCGCGGCGCACCAGAGTCAGATCGTCCAACTCCTCGCCCTCGGCGGCCTCATGGACCGCCGGGACCGGCGCGCGTGTCATCGTTTTTTCCAGTTCTGCTTTCGTAAGCAACAGTTTGCCTCTCACACGGGAGAAGCTCAATTTTTAATACACAACCCCCAAAGCCTCGGTTTGTTCCGCCAGAAATTCCGTCAATCCGGCCAAGCCCGAGCGTCCCTCACCCGGCGGCAGCGTTCTGAGCGCTTCGCGCGCCGCCACAAGGTACTGCTGGATGACGGAGCGCGATTCGGCGAAGGCTTCGTATTTGACCATGAGTTCGACCACGCCCGCCAGGCAGGCCGGCTCCCAATGGGCCAGCCACTGCCGCAAGCGGTCCTGGTCCTCCGCATCGGCCCGATCCCGCACAATTAAAATCGGCAGCGTCATCTTTCCTTTGGCCAGGTCCGCCCCAAGCGTCTTGCCCGCCCTTGCCTCCGAACCGAGCACATCCAGGCAATCGTCGTACAATTGATAGGCCGTGCCCAGAGCCAGGCCGTACTTGCGCAACGAGTTCCGCCGCGCATCCGAGGCCTCGCTGACATACGCACCCAAATCGCACGACAAGGCGAACAATTCGCCGGTTTTCATGGCCAGCATTTTAAAATAATGCCCGCGCGAGACGTCAAAATCCCCGCGCGAGCGGCTTTGCAAAATCTCACCCGCGCAAACCGTGTTGGCCGCGCCGGCCGCCGCGCGGCAGACCTCGGGCGTCGGGAAACTGGCGGCCAGCTTGAGCGCGTGCGCAAAAAGGCAATCACCCAGCAGGACCGAAACCTCATTACCCCAATTGGCCGCCAGCGTCAAGCGCCCGCGCCGCAACTGCGCCTCGTCAATGATATCGTCATGCACGAGCGTGGCCAGATGGATCATCTCGATGATCACCGCGACGGTCCAATGCGCTTCCCGGATCGTTCCGACGGCCTCGCCGCTGAGGCAGACGAGCATGGGACGGAGCTGTTTGCCTTGGGCGGTCAGGGCATAGCGCGCGAAGGCGGCGATTTGCGGCTCGAACCCCTCCGTTTGCGCGGCCAATTGCCTGGCCACGCCTGACAAAAACGGTTCCGCCGCATCCGCGATTTGTTTCCAACCGGAGACCCGCGGCGGCGACGGTCCGATGGGGACGGCCACCCGACTGGTTTCAGCGACCAACATGCGTTTGAATCTAAGAGTCCCGGCGCGGCAAGTCAAACTTGAACAACAGGACATGTTGACGGGATTCACCCGCCTCCTCGGCTTCTGCGGCTTCTGCGGGCAGGTAGGATTCACTGGATGGAGTGTTCAGCCGGGGCACCCCCCCAGGCTAACTTGCGACTGCTTACGACCACTTGCGACTACTTGAGAGAAACGCGGCAGTGACGGCACTTGTCCCCGTTCCAAAAAAACCTGGAATTATCTGGAATTATCATGGAAATCAACAACTTGCGTGGGTTCGATCCTCGGCATGTTTCCTTAAACAGGACACCCGTCGTTTTCCATCACTTGCCACGAGCCCCTTATCCATGCCGTTGGAATTTAACGCAAAGACGCCAAGACGCGGAGGCGCAAAGGTAGCAGGAGTCGCCGACGTCCTGACGAACCGTCGCCGTTTAGCGGGCTGGACTGGCAACGGATGGGGGGTGTCCCCACCGCAAGTTACCGCAAGTTACCGTAACTCGCCGCATCCGGGAGGGATCGTAACTGCAACTCCCGGCGTGGTAATCCCCATCGCGATTGACTGCGATTTGACTGCTTATGACCGGCAAAATCCGGCTGCCTTTGGACGCGCCGTCTGATTTTTTATTTTTTCGAAGGCTTGATTAGCCTTGATTGACGCCCTTGCGGGCCGGGTTTGACCACTCGCCTGGCTCGCCGGGAGGTCCGCCCCACCAGTACGCAGGGGAGGGGCATGCTTTGAAGAGCCGGTTTCCCGGTGGCCGCTAACCACCCGCCTGCGCCGAGGCTACGGCGGGCAGGCTGGCCACTAGCCACTAATCCCTGTTATCCATTTCAAAGAACAGGCGCCTGAGCGCCATCCACGTTCCATACTACCATGTTTAGATGGGATTGCAAATGACAAAATTCAAGCAATTTCACTGCCGACGCAATTTTTCTGGCCAAAGAAAGTCCTTTTGAAGTCGCATGATCTGTAAGTTGCTTTCGTTGTGCGCGTTATCCAGTGTTTCGCTTACCCCATGCTCACAAGTGGGCCAAAGTTTTAGTTTGATCAAGATCATATTTCCGTCAATTTGGATACTTAATCCAATGAACTTTATGGCGGTGGCCAGCCAGTGCGCTTCATGGGCGCTTTGAACTCGCGTTTTACGAACGCGGGCAGCCCTGCTTTCAAACGTTTCTACGCATTGCCGACCAGTTCACCATTGTTTTGCGCCCAGAATTCAGAAACGAATACCGAACAACCCACCGTTATCGCGAGCATCGGTTAGCTGCACAGGCAGTATGTAAGGCGTCAGGTTAAAGCCATCAGGGAAGGCTCTGGGCATTGCATCGGAATTCATCGTGACGATATATTGCCATTTGCAATTTGCGGCCTTCTTTTCTCCGACCGCGAGAGCCCCGGCTACTTGTCGCTCGTCAACTCCGTCGAACAGGTGGCTGTCATGGATCACAAAGCCGGGACCGATGTCGCGGGCCGCACAAAGCTGCATGAGCATCATGTCGAAGCAGAATATCTGCATATTCTGGATACCCTTGCTACGTTGTCCCTGAATCTTGATCCCAACCTCCAGACCATTAGAGGTAGGCGAAAGCACCAAGTTGCCGGCATCCTCGTAAAGAGACTCGGATACTTCCTCGAAAACTCGGATCGCTTCCTCGACACGAGCGTTTTGTTCTTGAAGATTCAGGCGAAGACGGCTCTCTAACTGTCTCCGCTCGATGTCGAGATCAATTTTGCTGCTTTCGAGTTGCTGTGCTGCCCTGAATCGATGTTTAAGTGATTCAACGGTCGCATCAAGCCGGGTTTGTTCTCGTTGCAGTTGCTGAAATTGATCGAGGGCACCTTTTGATCGCAGCAGCCGCATGATTTCACTCCGCCTCTGATCAAGCGTGGCTTTCTCCTGATCCCGCTTCAGTATCCGGTTTCGGGCACTCGTAATTTCACTCTGAAGATATCCATGTCTATTCGAGACAACAGACCGATGGAACGCCCGGACTTCTTCCAACCGCTTCTGAACCGCGTCAGGCAAAACCACACCCGCTTCGACATAGACTTTTTCCACCGCACCCTCGGAGGAAGTTGCTTCTTCGCGCAATGCGTGGTCCATTGTTTCGAGGAGTTGTGAATCAAGCGTGTTTCCATCCACCAGACCATTGATTTTCAACGTAAGCTGGCTCGCCTCTCGCTCAAGTTCATGATATTCAGGCAGCACCTCAAACGACTCCAGCGTCTTGCGAACCCGGTCGGCGTCCTTCTCTACAAGCACCATTTGGGTCTGTAGTTCGCTAGCATTCGGGATAAACGCACCAATCGCGCCCTCCTTGGCTGCTTTTCGTAGTTCCGCCAGCGCTTTTTCTTGCCGCCGCACTTGTTCCAGCCGTTGCGCGATTGTCCAGTCCAGCCCGATGAGATAGGACAAGGCGACCTGTTGATCCCACTTACCCTGATCTTCGCTTTGGCGGACCGGTTCAAGGAATCCCTTTGCTGATTCACGCCGGGCAAAATAGCTGGCTAACGAACGCAACGTCGGTTGATGTGAGCGGTCCGACTCATCTCCATGAGCGAGTTTGAACCAAATGCTTCCGAGCAATTCCTTCCAGTCCTCGTTGCTGAGCACAGGGGTCTCGCCGCTTCGGGCCTTGGGCTTAATCGGCCACGCCGTCGTATCGCGTGCTTCAATATAGATTCGGGAGGGTTCACTTCCTGTTCGCTGGGCAGTGACCTCCTGTCCGTCAAGGTCAAGCCGCAGCCCAAACTGGAACTCCTCAAGACTCTTGTTCCGGAAAATAGATTCCTTGTCGGCTTTCGCGCCGAGGAGAAAATGGACGACTTCAACCAGACTCGATTTTCCCGCGCGATTCCGCGTTTGCCGGTCGGTTGAAGTGTCAGTCCGATCTGCAACGAGGACGTTCAGACCCGGCCGAAATTTCAATCCTTTGAAGCTCGGCAGTGTGCTGAATAACTCGTGGATCATGGCTGCCTCCGTTCCAGCAGACCCTCATGCAGAAAAACCGCATCCGTAAGGAATAGAATATCGAGCGCCAGTACAAACCACTCAAATGTTAACCGTTCTCCACGGTCATTCAACGGTTGGCGCACGTCTTTCAACTCCTCCCAAATCCGGGACACCGTCTTGGGCTGATTGAGCAGACGCAACACGTCAGCGCCCACTCCGAGAAGCGAGCTTTCAATGCTCAGTCGTTTCGTTGGCAGAATCATGGTGCAACCCTCGTTGGCACAGGCTGCTCAAAAATCTCGCAGTGTTCAAACAAATAAGCCAGCACAGTCCACACGGCTGCATCCCGACGCAGATTGCCGCTCGGTAATGGGCCGGCCGCAAAGAAAAACAAATCCATCAAGATCGCGTCCGGCTCCGATCCATTCGCCGCCAGGAGGTGATACTTTCCTCGAAAGAGTGCTGCGACCCGGTCACCGTAGGTTTTATCAGGATGCGCAGACAAATACTGTTTCAATAGCGGGCTGTAAGCCATCCCTAAAGTCAACATCTGTGCTGAAGCTTGCGACAAACGGTTGTGTGCAATTTTTCCAGGCGGTGGCGGCGTAACGTTCCCTTCTGCCGGTTCCTCTCCCGTTGCCAAGTGATCCACGATGGGCTTGATATCACGCAACCCGAGGTCGGCAAAATCGGGCGGTGTCGGAATTGACGGCAATAATGCCCGGAGATCCGCTTCGCTCAATTCAAAGGCGATTTTCCGCAAAGCATAATAACCCCAGGCCTCCGTCGTAATGCCAGGACGATCTCGCTGGAATTTGGTGAAGAGTTGCACAACATCTGTTGCCAGTCGCCCTTCCGGTGCATTGTGAACAAATACCCACTTGTCCCAAAATGCCGCCTGGTGCTGCAATGCACCCTCGAAGTCTTCCTTCATTTTGCCGAGTGTGTTCGGCAGCGCCACGTCGTTCGGAGCGAAGCATTGGAACAGTGTCCGTGTCGGCCGATGGTAGCCGTCACACTTTCGGTCGCCGAGGTTGCCCCAAGGTCGCGTGGCAATGAAATCCGTAGGACATCGCAGACCCATGAGCCGGCTGAAGAAAGCCTGGAATTCATCTCCGCGCTTTTCGTGAAACGCGAGTCGCAGACCCAACTCGAACATGCTTTGTTGCAGTGGTGTCATTCAGAGTCTAAATTTAGTGTCGTTGAATCCAAAGACCAAATCAAGTCTCGTTGTGATGCTCCCATTCATTTTTGCTGCATCTGACAATCGTTTCAGGTCCGTTCAGATCAGTCCAAGCGCTTTCTAGCCGATGGCATTTTGCAAACATTTGTGGCATTCGCACCAGGAGTGAAGGCGGTCGTTCAGATTTCTTGCTGTCAGAGGCTCGATTTGCGACTCCCGCAGCTTTGCAACATCAAAGGGATCGCCTACTGTATTGAAGATTCGTAGAGTGTTATTTGATCTCTGGTCCATGCGGCCTTGTAGTTATTCGGCAATAGTACGCCCAGCGCCAAAATATCGAAGGATTGAAATAATCCGCTTATGGGGATACATAGGCGCCGATGGCATTGCGCTCGTTTAATGCTCTGTCGCGCCAGCGTCAAGGGCCTTAAGAGCGCGTCAATAAATAACATTTACAACTTCTATCAGTGTGGATGAATGACATAGTTCCATTCGCCATGAAAGCGCGAAGGTTTGATGTTGATGTTCGCCATCTCTTCCTCTGTCACCTTTCGCCCGGGCGTGTAACGCCGCCGGTCCAGGCGACATGTGACCGTCAAGCCCTTGGCGGTGGTCGTCCCGGCAATCAGCCGGACCACGGTTTGGTAATCCCGCAGGGGTTCACCTCGCCAGTTGGAACTAATGAACGAGAACAAGCGGTGTTCCACCTTGTTCCACTTGCTGGTTCCCGGTGGAAAATGGCAGACCGCAATCGAAAGCCCCGTTTGATCGGCCAGACGCTGTAGTTCCAGTTTCCAAAGGCGCAGCCGGTAGCCATTGCTGCCGCCGCCGTCGGCCATGATGAGCAAGTGGGCCGCTTTGGGATAGAGCCTCTGTCCCTCGTGACGCCACCACCCCCGGATGGACGCCACCGCAAAGGTGGCTGTGTCATGGTCTGTGCCCACATTGACAAAACCCGCATTCTGTCCCAAATCGTAGATGCCATAAGGGTAGGCGCGTGGCACCAACGGACCCGGAAAATCGTGGCTCTGGACCCTGGGGGCGGTTCCTTTTCGACGCCACTGGCGCCCCTGATTTTCAAAGTCCCCAACGAGTTCCTTTTTCTTGGTGTCCACCGAAATAACCGGCCAGCGCCGCGCCAGCGCCTGGCGCACCTCTTTGTTGATATGTCGGAATTGAGCATCCCGATCCGGGTGATCTTCGCCCTCCTCGGTCTTGCGATTGCCCTGCAAACTATAGCCCATGTCCCGCAGCATTTGCGCCACCTTCTCGTGGCTGATCGCATGCCGGCGCCCCGTCAACTCGCGGGCCAGCGTGCGTGTGCTCTTGCACGTCCAGCGCAAGGGCGACTCCGGATCCCCTCGACTCAAGGGTTCCACGAGCGCGTCCAACACGCCGGGCAACCGGGGATCACGCTCCACCAAACTCCACCGGCCACCTCCCTGCCGACGGACCCGGTCCTCGGGCAGCGCCGGATCAGCCAGTTCGCCGATCCCCTTGGTAATGGTGACGCGCGAAAGTCCGCAGGCGCGGCTCACCAAGGACACGCCGCCATAACCTATGCCCAACGCTTCCGTCGCCGCCAACATGCGCCGGGACCGCTCATTCAGATGAGGCCATAGCAGCATCAGTTTGTCCCGAATGTCTCCAACAGGAACCATGCTGCCATCATAGATAGCATGGATGACGCAAGTTGTAAATGTTATTTATTGACGCGCTCTAAGTACCCAGCGGTTGCAGCCCAATGGTGCCTTGCAGACTCGCCAGGTATTCGCCGGTTTTGACTTTGTGGTAGGTTTTCCAGGCGGATTCCAGTTTGGCCGGGATGCCCAGGCGTTGCGCTTCTTCGGCGTAGTTTTTCTTTTTGAGGAAATTTTCCAGATAGGTGGCGTGATGGCGCCAGAGTTGGATGTCGTGGCGCTGCTTGGCTTCCAATCGCCGCGCATACCAGGCGCTCTTGACCACGCTGTCGCGGTTGAAGAGGACGCGAAAACCAGGATGGGTGACGTCGCGCCCCTCGTGGCTGCCGCGGGCCATGATGTGCAGCAACGCCTTCAACGGCGGGCACGCCATCTCGATGCTGCCGTCGGCAAAATAGCCTTCCGCGACGCGCTGGTGCGTGCTGACGATGTTGTCCACGCCGTCGGCGAAAATGGCCAGGTCCTGCTTCTCCGGGCGGAGCATTTCCTCGGTGAAGACGGCGAAGGGGTAGTTGAAGACGCGCCCGAAAAAGGTGCGGACAAAACTGGCCGTCATGCGGCAGCCCAGGCGGCTGGCGGCCACTTTGCGGCCGTTGAAGTCGAAGTCCTCGCATTTTTCGAAGTAGCCGTTGTCAATCAAAAATGCCGGCTGTCGCTCGGCCGGGGTCATGCGGCACCACACTTCCGGGATCAGCAGGCTGATGTCGTGATCCACCCGCGCGTGCGGCCCGATGTGGCCCGCCGCGGATATGAAGGCGTCGTAACCGGTCAGGGCGAAGGAAACCAGGGCGGCGTTGAGGTCAATGATCGGGGGCAGGGCGTTGAAGGGGCCTTTGGTCAGCGCGCCTTCGGAGCCGGCGCCGGTGGTGGAGGGGGATTTGCCGGTCATGCTGGAAATGAATTCCATGAACAATTCCGGCAGTTCCATGTAATGCACCGGATTGAAGACGGCCAGCGAACGGATGCCGGCCGCCGGTTCGGGCGGGTTGTTTCTGCGCCCCGGCACGACCACGTTGACCGGCGTGTAAAGGGGCGTGTCAAGTGAAATGCGGCGTTGCAGGCGCGTGGCCATCTCGGCCGCGTGGGCTTCGCAGGCATCCTGCAGGTCCGGGCGTTTTTGCAGGTAACGCGGATTCTTGGAGGGCCGCCCATCCACCATTCGCGGATGGGCCGAGGAGCAGAAAAAGCGTGGGCCGGCGTTCTTCAACGCGTCACGAATGAGGTTTTGCATCGGCTCGGTGTAGGTGGCAAAACCAATGGCGTCCTCGGCCAGTTCGCGCGCGTCCTGGGCCGTGAGCGGCTGGAAATTGGAGAGAAAATTCCCCGGCTCGGACAAGTCCTTTTCCGTCTGTTGGTCATAGCCGCGATGAATGGCCTCGTCGGGCCGCTGGAAGAGGCGCTTTTCGGTGTTGTGGACAAATTTGACGGACGGATTGGAGTATTCCGGGTTGAGGTGTTTCAGCGCGCCGGCGGGAACCACGACCGAGGCGGTGATGTCGTCCTCGGCCTGCAATTTGGCGGCGGGATGAAAGTCCTTGCGCAGCCCGAAGACGCGCCAGGAGCCGTCGGTGTCGTAGCCGACGCGGAGAAAATTGGAGACGAGCTTGCGGCCATCGCACTTCAATTCGTTGCCGGGCGTGCCGTTAATAATATCCACGCTGAAATGCTCGCGCCAATTTGCGCCCCAGGAAACCTTGTAGAAGCGCTTAACGACAAAGACCAGTTCCAAAAGATATTGCGGAATCGAACTGAGCCACTGGTTGAACTTGTCCGTGTAGTCGTAGGCCGAAGGCGTGAACAACTTGATGACGGAGCCGAGTGAACGTTCGGGGCTGAGAATGGGCCGCGTGTCCACGCCGATTTTCAGAGAGTCGAGAAAGCGGTCCGAGTAATCGCGGGCCATCAAGCCCGCCAAAAGATCGAAGTCCTTTTTGAAATCGGCGGTGAAGACCGGTCCGTGGATGATGGCGTCGGTGATGGGTTTGGAAATCTCCGATTTGCCGCCGCCGGAGACGGTGGAGGGCTTGTGGCAGAGCGTCGGTTCGGCCACGGTGCCGATCAGGCGCCAGGAGCGGTTAGCCGAGGGCTTCTCCATCCGCACCCTGTAGCCGGAAGGGCGGATGTAAATTTTGTCCGCCAGCAATTTGATGGTTTTCTCTCCGCCTTCCGCCGGCCAGGTGATGGTTTGTTTGCGCAGATCGAAGTGAACGTCGCGCGGGACATAAATAATGTCCGGGTATTGCTTGTCAATCGCATAGCCCTCGGGTTGCAAGTTCATGGCCGCGCCGGCCAGTTGCAGGACCTCCTCGAACGAATGCCCGCGGGAACGCACGTGCTTGTCGGTGTAGAATTCCTCGCCCAGATCGTAGCTGGCATAGACGCGCGCGCCGCCGGCATGTTCCTCCTCGCACAAGCCGTAGAGATTGGCGGCGTAGCTGATCTGCGTCTTGACCTCCTTCTTGCAATACCCGAAATAGTTGTCGGCGATGACGGTGACGATGACGCCGCGTTCGTCGCGCGCCGTGATTTTGAAAGCGCCGCCGTCGTTGTAACATTCCTGCTCGTCCTTCCAACACATCCCGTCGCGCCGCTGGCGTTCAGTGGCTGCGTCAAAGGCTGGGAGGCCGAGCGACTTTTTGGTCGCCTTGACCAGATGCGGCGCCAGGATGACGCAGCCGGTGTGGCCGGTCCAATGTTCGGCGTCCAGGCCGGCGTCGTTTTCGGGTAGGAAAGGGTCGCCTGCGTTGCCGAAGATCGTTTCGACGAAATCGAGGTTGCTGACCAAATTGCCGGGCGCGAAGAACCGGACCTCCATGGACTTTTCCTCGATGAAACCCTCCACCTTGGGGCAGACCACAGGCCGCAGGAGCAAGGAAACAAAACATTCCGCCTGCTCCTCCTGCGTCGAGGTAAACGGCAGTCGCAGCAAGGAAACCGGCGGCTGGAACGCCAGCGCCAGCAACCGTCCAAACACGACTTTTGGCACGGCTTTCTTGTCGTCGGGAATCGGCAAGCCGCCTTCGGCCACGTGAAAGACGCCCTGGGTGGTGCGGCGGTCGTTGACCGGATTATGCAGCACGCCCTGGCGCGAACGATAGGAGCAGAGGAGGTCGGATTTGAATTCGTCCTGGTCCGGCGGCAGCGACAAGGCGCGCGCCAGCCCCGCGCTGTCCAAAACGAAAGTGCGCTTGGGCCACGGCATCGTGAGGCCGGTGTCATAAAGATATTCGCGCAGAAAATGGTCAATGCGCCAATCGGCCGGGCAGAGGTAATCGGCCAGCAGGCGCATGGTTTCCTTTTGCCGGGAGAACATGGGCGCCACCAGGCCCGGCAAGGAACCGACCGCGCCGTTGCCGAAAGTGGGGCAGCCGGTCAGAGCCAGCCGCAAATTGATGCCTTCGATGAGGGTGGGATCGAGGCGGCCCTGGTTGGCCGCCCTGCCGCTAAAGATGGTATCCGACGTCATTGCCGGGAGAGAATTGTGGAGAATCTCTCCGCGCTTGGCAACATCCAATTGCACTTTCCTTCCAGCGGATCAGCGCCAATGTCCCGGCCTGCGATGAAAGCCGCCCCAACCATGTATCCAAGCCCCATGATACCAGAACGCGCCGGGAAACGGCGGGTAAACCCAGTGTCCGCCCACCCAGACCCATCCGCCGTTCCACACCCAATCGCCGTCCACCCAAACATAGTCCGGGCCTGGGGTCGGGGGCGGCGTTTCGGCTGGCGGCGGCGGGGGCGGCGTTTGCGCATTGGGCGGATTCGTTTGCGGCTCGGGCACGGGTATGGTTCCGGCAATGGAATTCGGCGTGCTGATCAAGAAATCAATCACTTGATCGCTGACGCCGGAGTTTTTCAAATCAATAATGTTGCTCGCAGCCAAATGAAAGACGGTGCGCGAGTTCCGCACTTGGGCGATAATGACATCGGCCCCAAAGGAAAGCCTGGCCATAACCTTCACGTCGGTGAGAGTCAACGGCTGCAACGCCTGAACCCGGCGACAGGTGTCGGGGGCCTCCTGGCAAAGTTTGGCCATAAGGTCCGGGCTCAAGATGGGTGGAGGGGGAACAAATTGCTGGGCCGGGGGCGGCGGAACGAATGTTGATGGAGGGGGAGGGTTGGATGTGCTCGAACAACCCGCAGCCAGAAGGCCCGCGGCGGCGGCCATCAAGGCCTGCGCGCTTATCTGCTTCACGAAATCATTTTGCCGTAAGTTCATAGGATTCCTTTTGTTTATCATCTGCTGTTTGGGGGAACCCTCCGCGCCGTCACACGGCACGCACGGAGCTATTCTCTGCCGCAAGAAACCTACCCACCAAGGCGGCTTGTGTAAATGGGCATTTTTGTGACTCAAGCGGGGCTTCTCGATGTTGCCAATGGATTGGAACGAACGTTGGCAACTTCCGGGGAGCGCGTGCGTCTCGCACGCCGTGTTTGGCGTCTCGCCAAACACATCCGAAAAATTGTGCTTGCGTTGCGCGGACCGTTTGCCGTATATTTAACCGTATGGTTAACTGTTCACCGCGGTTGTTGAATCGCACTTTCGCCGCGCTGGCCGATCCGACCCGGCGGCGCATCCTGGAGCATCTGGCGGGCGGCGACCAGTGCGTCACCGAGCTGGCACGGCCGCATGCCATGTCGTTGCCGGCGGTTTCCAAACACGTGCGCGTGCTGGAAAAGGCGGGATTGATCCGCCGCCGGCGTCAGGGACGAATGCACCGGCTGAATTTGGAGGCCGGGCCGATGCAACAGGCCGCGCAATGGATCGAGGAATATCGCCGCTTTTGGGAACAGAGCCTGGATCGTTTGGACGAATATCTCAAAGAACTGCAAACCAAGGAGAAAAAAAATGAGCAAAAAAGATAATGCCGTGAAGGACTACACTGGACAAGAGTTTGTGATCGTACGTGAGTTTGCCGCGCCGCGCGCGCTTGTATTCAAGGCGTGGACCGACCCAAATCATTTGGCGCAATGGTGGGGTCCCAAAGGATTCACCAATCCGGTTTGCGAATGGGACCCCCGGCCTGGCAATGCCATTTACGTTGTCATGCGCGCGCCGAACGGAACGGACTATCCGATGGGCGGCGAGTTCCGCGAGATCCTTCCGCCCGAACGGTTGGTGTTCACGAGCGGCGCGTTGGACACGACAGGGAAAATGCTATTCGAGTTCTTGCACACCGTTACGTTCGTCGAGCACAGCGGCAAAACAACACTTACCATTCGGGCACGTGTGACCAAAACGACTGCAGACGCAAATAAATATATCGGCGGCTTTGAAGCCGGCATGACGCAAAGCTTGGAACGACTGGACGAGCATCTATCGCCGAAAAGCGGGCCGCTCATCAATTTTGTGGAAAACGATTTTGCCGGCCGCGAGATCGTTATCTCGCGCATCCTCAACGCACCGCGCGAGCTTGTGTGGCAGGCGATGACGGATCCCCAGCACGTCGTTCACTGGTGGGGCCCGCGCGGTTTCTCCACAACGATTGAGGAAATGGATTTCCGCGTGGGCGGCGTCTGGAAACACGTCATGCACGGCCCGGATGGTGCGGATTATCCTAATAAGAGCGTTTTCACGAAGATTGTGAAACCTGAATGCATCGCCTATTCGCATGGCGGACACAAGGAGGGCGGTCCTGGCGCGCAATTCGAGTCGACGTGGACCTTCGATGCGCTGGACGACAGCAAGACCAAGGTGACCATCCGCATGCTCTTTCCCTCGGCGGAAGAACGGGAGCGAGTCGTCAAGGAGTTCGGGGCCGTGGAGGGCGGTGAACAGACTCTTGAACGTCTCTCGGAACATTTGCCGCGGATGGCCGAAGCCAGCCCGCCTGCCGCAGACGCGATGACATTGGTCGTCACGCGCATGTTCAGCGCTCCGGCGGAACGTGTTTTCGACGCCTGGCTGGACCCCGCCTCGGTTTGCCACTGGTTGTTCGCCACGCCCGACGGCGAGATGCGGCGCGTGGAAATTGAACCGCGCGTGGGCGGCAAACTTGTCATTGTCGAGAAGCGCGGAGAGACTCTGGCTGATCATGTTGGGACTTACGAAGTGATTGATCGGCCGCGGCGGCTGGTTTTCAGTTATGCCTACCAGGGAGGGAAATCGTCCTGCGTCACTATTGAAATCGAACCGCTGGCAGGCGGCTGCAAGCTCACGCTGACCCACAAGCTGGATCCGGAGTGGGCCGCTTATGTGGATAAGGCGCGAGAGGGCTGGACCATGGTTCTGGAGGGACTGGCGGCGGCCTTGCCGGAGGGCCGCGACTTCATCATCACCCGCGTTTTCAACGCGCCGATTGAGCAGGTGTGGAAGGCGTGGACCGAGCCTGAACGCATGGCGCAATGGTGGGGGCCGCAAACCATCACCATTCCTGTTTGCGAAATGGATGTGCGCCCCGGCGGCCTTTTCCGCATCGTCATGCGCGGCCCTGACGGCACAGATTTTCTGTTAAAGGGCGTCTATCGCGAAGTGACGCCGCCCAAGCGCCTCGTGATGATCATGGATTGCTCCGAATATCCGGCCGCGTGGCATGACCTGGTGAATCCGAACCGCGACAAATCGAAGAAACCGACGTTGGAATGCGTCCAGACGGTTGCCATGGAAGAACTCGATGGCAAGACCACACTTACGATCCGGACTCGTTTTGAGTCGGTCGCGACTCGCGATGCCGTGGTGAAGACGGGAATGAACGAAGGCTGGTCACAAAGCCTGGACCGCCTGGCGGAGCGTCTTTCACCAATTCCCGCTCGGTGATCACCGTATCTTCGTGCTCGTACGCCGGCGCGCAACAGCACAGCAGCCGTAACACATCGGAACCGGTATTCCAAAGTTTGTGTCTTTGCCCCGGCAAAATCGCAATCGCGTCCCCGCTGAACACGTCGCGGACTTCTCCGTCAATACGAATGCGTCCCACCCCGTGAGTGATGTAATAAATCTCCTCCGCCTTGACGTGATAATGCTCCTGCGTGCTCGCGCCGGGCGCAAGGCGCGCCTCTGCAAGACTCTGGTGGCGGATCGCCGAATTCCGATGCGCCAGCAATTCACGAATCTCAGATTCGTCTTTCGTGACAAAGGCCGCCACATTGGCCAGGTTCTTTATATCCATGTCTCTCTTTGTGAACGATTCGACTCTGGCACTGAGCCATTCAGAACAGCCATAGCGTCACTGCCACGGATTGGACCGAGGCTCCCAGTTCAAATGCCAGGTGTAGAGCCACAAATTCTCCAAACGCGCCGATTCGACGTGGCAGTCGAACATTCCGATGTTAATCGCGCCTGGCAGGGAGGAGTTCCTCGGCACAGCCGTGGGAGCTCTGGCCGGCGACACCCCGCCATGTCTGTCAATCAAAATGCGACCCATGCCGCCTCCCCCGGCCGTGGCGTTTCCGTTGTTGTTGCCGGTATAGAGATTGGCCGGCGACGCCGGCACGTCCTCTTCCATCGGCCAGGTGTTGATCCAGACGCCATCCATGAAGACCGGGCATGTAGAGATCTGGGACACGTTGGCTTCCTTGTCGAAACGGTCTTTCGGCACGCTCATGCTGTACGGGTCGGTCTTGTCATATAGCCAGCCGTTGACCAGGTAAGCGGATTCGGTCAGGTACTGCGCCGCCACGCCGGAGTCATCGTCCCAAGGCAGATCGGCTGCGCCCCACAAAGAACCTCCAACGCTTGAGCGGATTTGCTGTGCTTTAAGATAATTGACCACGGGACACATAATGACGTTGGAACTATTGCCATAATACGGGCCTAACGTGTTGGCCCACTCGAAACCGTCTGGCAACCCCGTGGTGTAGGCCGGGTTCCAACAAATCATTTGGCCGTTATTATCGCCGCGGTACATGGCGAAGGCGAGGCAGAGCTGGCGCAGATTACTCGCGCAATTGACTTTCTGCGCATTGAGTTTGGAACTGGCCATGGCAGGGAGCAATAACGCGGCCAGGATCGCGATGACGGCGATGACCACCAGCAACTCAATTAAAGTGAATGCTTTTTCCGGGCAATCCCGACTGGCACGGTGCGATTGGCGCAAAGACGCTCTCATGCTGCCCCTTTCGTACCTCAGGCGGGACAGGTTATCAAGCAGTATTTGACCGCACAGTTTCAACCCCAATCACCAGCGACTTCTTGGGGAGCGCGGGCAGCCCGCTTCAGCGGGCCAGCCTGCTGTTGTTCTGACTTCTCGACTGCCTCCGTCGGCGCAGCCGGACTCTTTCTCGACTGGCGATTCTGCCCTTTGAAGGGTCAATCCTTCTCCGGCGGGAGCGTTTTGATGTAGGCGGCCCAAAGATTGGTGTTGACGTAAAGTTCCAGGAAGACTTGGGGCCGCAAGGCAAAATAGCCGGCCATCAGGTGGGTTTTGCCGGGCCGCTCGTCGAAGGCGGCGTGCAGGTCAGTCGAGACGATCATGATCGGCGCCAGCGGCTGGTCGGGGATATAGTCCCAGTAACCGACGTTTTTGAAGCGACGCAAATACCACGGCAGCGGCCCGTAATTACTTTCCGGCGCCATCACCTCCAGCACAATGTCGTAACCATTAGCATTGGCGAGCGCAATGCCTTCGACGGTGGCGACCAAACGCAGCGCGTCGGGCAGGGTCTGGCTATAGACGTAAGGGTTTTTGGCGCTGTCACAATACGGCACACCAGTGGCGTCCACTCCAAAATTGCCGCGCCAGGCCTGCCAGCCCAGATGGGAGAGGCCCGCCGCCAGCAGGACCACGAAAACTGCTTTCAGCCCGACCGGGCGGCAGGCGCGCCAGAGCAGCGCCGCACCCGCGCCCGCGAGCAGAATCATCCCGTGAAAAAAGCCGAGCAGGCACCAGGGCGTTTTGTAAGGCAGCAGCGTGTAAATGAGCGTCAACCAAAACGTGTAGAAAGCGATCAACCGGAGCAGCAGGGACCGTCCGCGCAGCGCGCCGAAGAATCCAACCGCCGCCAGCGCCACGATGAATCCCTCGCTCCAGAACGGCCCGCCGTGAACATGGAAGAAGAGCAGCCGCTGAAAATAGAATGTCCACGGATGCACGTGCTCCGTCGCGCCGCCCGCGCGGCGGAACCACGGCAGATAGGCGCGAAGGGCGTCCAACGGCCCGGCGGCGTTGGTGAAAAATGAGGAGAAAAAAAGAAGCCCGGTCACGGCCGCCGCCGCCAAGGCCGTGACCAGGTGCGCCCATTTCCAACGCGATGGGAGGCCCGGCGCGCCGCCCTCACTGGGCGCCATCCCAAAATCGCTCATTTCTGAGGAAACTCTTTCACCACGAAGGACACGAAGAGCACGAAGAAAGGCCGACCCGTTGGGCTTATTCAAAACTTCGTGTCCTTCGCGCCCTTCGTGGTTAAAATTGGGTTGCTGCCTGGCTGCGCCGCGCCCGCGCACCCAGAGGGCGGAAGTGATCGCCGACAGAGCCATCGCCGCCAGCGCAAAGACAAAGGTTTCCTTCGTCGCGGACATCAAACCCAGGCCGATGCCTCCGGCCACGGCCCACGCCGCGCGGCCGGACGCGGCATAGCGCCAGAAGCTGGTGAAGGTCCAGGCGGTGAAGAAGACCAGCAGCATCTCGTGAATGTAATAGCGGCTGTAAAAAACCATGGCGGGGGAAAGGGCCGTGAAAGCCGCCGCCCAGAGCGTTTCCGCCCGGCCAAAATCCGCGGCCAGCAGCAGCAACAGGAGGATCAAGCCCAGGCCAAAGGCCAGCGCCACGCTGCGATAAGTCGCCTCGGTGAATTGGTTGAAGCCGCCGCCGCCCTGGAGCCAGGCGGCGGGCAGCGTCAGGTAGGGCAGGGAGGGGCCGTGGAACTCGACGGGGTCGTATGTGTAATTATTATTGACGTAGAGGCGGCGGAATTTCATGGCGTTGACGCCTTCGTCGTTGTGAAAGGGCCGGAGGGTCAAACTAGGCGCCCGCAGGCCCAGCCCGGCGACCAGCATCAGCGCCAACCCCGCCAGCAACCAACGGCTCATTTCGCCGGCAGGCCGTAGGCTTCGACCTCGATGTAGCTGTTGAGGGCGCTGTCGGTGCTGCCTTTGCTGTAGCAGCGGAGGTAACGGGCTTGCAGGCCTTTGGCGTCAATCAATTTTCCGGAGCCGGTGAGGGAATTCTCGAAGTATTCCCGATCCGTCCCGGCGCCAAGTCCGGCGGTGTTCTTCTGGTCGTTATTGAAGATGGTTTGCACGCCGGTCTTGAATTCAGGATCATCCGACAATTGCACGATCACATCGCGATAAACCAGGGGAATGTTGAAGTCGTGCCAGATGACGACGGCGTAAATCTTGTATTCGCCTTGGAGATCAATTTGCACCCAGCGCAGGCCCCGCCGAAGAGTGACGACGTTTTCCTCGAAGGCCTCTTTTTTGCCGTCGGTGATTTGTTTCAACTCGCCGTTGATGAGGTTGGTGTCCGTGGCGGTGACGGGCTTGCCCAAAGCGACGTTGACCACGCCCTTGGGAGCGTAAAAGGGCGGGCGCGGGTCGGAAGTCAAGGGCAGGGCGGTGGTGTTGGTGGGAAGCGACTGCGGCGTCCCTTTCAGCGCGGGCGGCGGCAGGACCAAGGGCAGCGGCGCCAGGTCCTCCGCGGCAGTGGGCAGCGAAACGGCGGCGAGCAGGGCGGCGAGCAACATCAATTTTTTCATCGGAAAAGTAGTAACTTGAGATGAGGGCGAACGGCAAGCCTGATGTTGGTTGGTCGCGATGTGGAATTATCTGGAATTATCATGGAAATCAACGACTTACAAAAGACGTTCGTTGGAAATCAACGACTTGCGTTGAAAGCCGTTCCGGGCATCGAATCGCCGGAACACGCACAGATTGTGTTTTGACTCCCCCGCAACTACTTGCAACTCCGAATTGCCCGCGCTGTGGCCTCAAAACAATATTCATTGCTCCGATTCAGTCCGATTGACGCCGATTGACGCCGATTGACGCCGATTTGCCTGGAGGAGACCAGGCAAAATTTGCCGCTTTTGGACGCACCACATGATTTTTTA
>Ga0302324_100002117_pt1 | contig 46770 bp, 43 predicted proteins | sample Palsa_T0_1_FD_201949 | JGI IMG/M metagenome (GOLD analysis project Ga0302324, IMG submission 201949) | Peat permafrost microbial communities from Stordalen Mire near Abisko, Sweden - Palsa_T0_1 | ecosystem: Environmental > Terrestrial > Soil > Palsa > Peat permafrost | place: Sweden: Abisko... | reverse complement strand
TCCGGGTGCTTCTTCTTAATGATCTTCAAGAGCCGGTCATACTCTTCCCGCGTGAGGTAGCGAATCCGTGCGTTGTGCTCCTTCCGCATCCGCACTAGCCGGGCCGGGTTGCTCTGTACTTTGTCGTTCTCCATCCCAAGCCGATAGGCAAGGGAAATGTACGAACGATAGCGGTTGGCCGTCGCGTTGGTCTTGCAGTGCTTGGAGAGGTACAGGTCAATCTCTTGCGGCGTGATCGAATCGGCATGGCGGGAGGCGAATTCCTCTCGCAGGATTTCATCGCGGGTCACGTAGTCACGGCTAGTCCGCAGATGCGTCTTGGCGTGCTCCACGGCCATGGCGGACAGATGCCCGAACGTGACCACGTTGCCCGGCACAAGTTCCGGTAGCTTGATTTTGCGCCGGGCGTCCGCTTTGCGCTTTTGGTAGAGGGCAATCGCATCAGAGCGCCGCCCGGCCTTCTCCCGATGCCTCTGCCCCTGTGCGTAATAGTTGACCCACCACACCCCGGACCCCGCCGGATGCTCATAGACACCCTTGACCTTTTCTTCCTCACGTTTTGCCTTTGCCATTCGCTTCCTCTTTCCGGTGGCTGTTACTGCTGACAAGAATACTACACTAATCAGCAGAAACAGCCACCAAAAAGATGATGGCGGTCCTAGTGGCTGTCCGGGTGGCTGCGCATTTGCACAACAGCCACCAAAACAGCCACTAGCAAAAAAGGCAACTCGAGGCGATTCTCACTGATGGCCGTTAAACTCTTTATTTTATTGGATTTGGATGGAGCCGACGGTCAGACTTGAACTGACGACCTGCTGATTACGAATCAGCTGCTCTACCAACTGAGCTACGTCGGCCGGTGCCTCTTGCGATTGTATCGTTCACGGCGGGTAAGGTAAAGCTGCGCGGCCGCGACCTCGGGCGGGGCCGGTTATACTGCTGCCCATGGAAATCGATCCCGCATCCGAGTGGCAAAGGCTAACCGAAGTTTACCGCGAAAAATACGACGAAGAGCTGCTCGAACTGGCCGCCGGCGCAGGCGACCTCACCGAGATTGCGCAGCGCGTGCTGGCCGACGAGATGAAGCGGCGCAAGCTGAGCCTGCAGCGGCCGTCAGACCCGGCGCCGAAGCGCGCAAAGCCCGATGCGAATGAGGACCTGGATGCGGACGTGCCGGTGGACGATGGCACGTCAGAAGCGGGCGGACCGCACGACTATACCTGGAAGACGCTGCTGTGCGAGTGCAATGAGTACGAAGAGGCCTGGCAGATCTCCGCGGCGCTGCGGCGCGCCGGCATCGACAGCTGGATTCAAGGCACACGATCCCTGAGCTATCCCAGGGTGGTGGTCGCCGCCGATCAGCTCGACCAGGCGCGCGCCGTTCTCGAACGGCCCACTCCGCAGGACATCATCGATGAATCGAAGACGAAGTTTCCGGAGTACGAGCCGCCAGTCTGCCCAAACTGCGGCGCCGAAGACCCCGTGCTTGAGAGCGCCGATCCGGTGAATACTTGGGAGTGCGAGCAGTGCGGGGCGCAGTGGACGGACGCGGCTGAAGAGTCTCCTACACATCCCTGAAAACGACCCGCAGAAACGGAAAGAGCCGCCCGGCAACAGGGCAGCTCCTTCCTAGGGAGAATAGTTCCAACGGAGGCAAAGCCATCAGAACTTTCTGGCTGCATAGTAGGGGTGTGCGATGGGAGTGTCAAGGAGAATTCCGCGCCGAAATAAACGGTTTGAATTCAGATAGATAGAAAAGTATTGTTGACAGCCAAGCGCGGCGCTTCTTCGGCGCTTCTTCGCCTTTTTATTTCCCGAGAACCCCGTGTTTATGGGGTGTTTCCTTGGGTTTATGCCCTATTTTCCACAGGATTTGCCCGGGGTTAACCCTTCGGATGCGGGACGTCAATGGCCGGCACCCGCTCCACCCACTTTTCCTTCAGATCGAGGCTGATGAACTCCGCGTCGTACACCGTCGAGGCCGGCTTGCCGTGAGCCACGCGATAGAGCGCGCGGCCGCCGCCCAGGAAAAATCCCAGCAAAATCGCCGCGATCGAGCCGATCACCACCAGCACGGCGATGCCCATCAGCAGTCTTCCGGTCTTGGCCACCTCGGACTCGGTGGGCTGCGGCACTGAGATCAGGTCGGCGTCGTAGTGCACCGAGCCGATCAGCTTGTGGCTCTCGTCGGGCACGGCGTCGCCGCTGACCAGCACCACGAGCGGCCCGCTGCGGCGCACCTCAAGCGACGCCACGTCGGAGTCCTTGAGGGGCTGCGGCCAGGGATTCTGCGCCTGGCTGCCGGCCTTGATGTAATCGCGCAGGGTGCGCTCCTGTGCGGCGGCCATCTGCGGAGTTGGATAGTCCACGATGGTGAGCGTAGCGGGGCCGGAGACCAGCGTGTAGGTGGCCGTCACGGCCTCCGCGCCACGGTCAAAGCCGATCATGCCAGGCGGCAGCACGCCGGCGCCTCCAGCGTAGCCCGCCGGGCCAACGGCGTAGTGCGTGGTCTGCGGGTCGAGCGAGGACTGCGGCAGGTTGGCCAGCACCGGCGGCGTCAGCGCCTTCGAGCCCTCCGGCATGGCAAGCTCGCCGGCCAGTTCGCGCAGTTCGGAGCCGGACATCGGCCCGATGTGCGAGAAGATGGCGTCGACCACCGTGTTGCCCTTCCAGAAGAGCACGCGATTGTGGTTGGAGGCAGCGCCGGTGCCGACTTCTTCCTTGGGCCAGCCCGATGGCCGGTAGAACGAATACGCGCCATATGCGCCGGTGGCGTCAGTGAAGCGCAGGGCGCGCAGAGAGAGCGTTTCGCCATCGCGCTTGTAGGCGCCGAGCGCGCCATCGGTGAATCCATATTCTTTGAGCGCGTCCACACTGGCTTGATCGGCCTGGGCCGGGTCGGTCACGGCTTTTGGGTTGTCAGCCGACACCCAGCCCGCAAAGGAATCCGGCAGCAGCGGCGCTTTGGCGGGCTTGGCGGCCGGCGGCGCGGACTGCGCGGCTTTTGCGGCCGGCGACGATGCCTGAGCGGCCTTGGCGGGCGCCGATTGCGAACACGCGGCATGTGCGCCAGCAAACAGCACGGCAGAACAGGCCAGAATGGGGATCAAACGCATGAAAGAAGCTCCGGTCTTCAGGGTACACGGTGTGCCGAGGGCCTTGTGCGTGCCTGGTGCGGGGCCGTGCGCATTGCGGCAGTGTCCCTCTCTAGTTGGACACTGGCGGAGGCGAAAAGGTTCCTGCGGCGATCCGGCTTAGAGCTTGTTTCAAAACCTGTTTTGTGTCAGGGCACGACTTCAGTCGTGCCGAAAAGGTCCACATAAGAGGCGGGCTTTAGCCCCTGAGGGATTGCACTACCGATCGACGGGGCCATTTAGAGACACTCTCTACGCACCATTCCACGGCTTTATCCGCGGCAGCCAGCGCGGAACATGCTGCCTGTAGCGCGGATAATCCTCGGGGTGGCGGCGCAGCAAAGTGGGCTCCTCATAGAACAGCACGAACAGGTGAACCCCGAGCGCCGCAGCCAGCGCTTCATAGACCAAACCCCGGCTGCGGAACAGGATTGCCTCGCCCGCCAGCGCTGTCAGCACGCCCACGTACATGGGGTTGCGCACATAGCGGTAGAGGCCGCTCACCACCAGGCGCTCCGTCGGCACGGTGGGCACCAACGTGCCGCGGCCTGCGTAAATGAATCGCTGAATGGACTCGAGCTGCGGCACGAGGCCGGCAAAGATGAGCATGCCGGCCGCGAGCATCTGCCACAGAGGCTGATCGGCGGGGAGATGGAAGCGCGTGATCCAGTATGGAATGTAGAGCAGCAGAAATCCCGGACCGCCGAAGACAATGAAGAGCAGCGACACCACGATGCTGCGGCGAGTCGATGCCATAGTTTGCTAATCCTCTCCTCGAAGTCCATTCACCACAAATCTGTTATTCTGAGCGGATTTTGGCCGTCTTTTTGGCTAAACGCAGTCGAATGTCCTGCTTCTTTAGGGCGCAAATCGTACCAACAAACCCTGGGAAAGCACATTAGCTTTGCGGGGAAGATATGTCGAGCAGATCTCCAAGCGGCTTGTAGCGGCTGCCGTAGAAGTAGAGCGCGAAGCTGCGCGCAAAGACCGCGACCGGGCCGCCGAGCGCGGAGGCCAGCACCGCGCCCGCGCCCAGGCTCACCAGCGCCATGACGATCGCCAGTGCCACACGCAGGGCGGCCAGCACTCCGGTGGCGTCGTCGAGCATGGCGTTGAAACCGTCCGCCGATGCACCCAGAACGCCGAAGACAACCAGCCCCGCCAGCGAGCCGGCGATAATCAGCACCACTGCGGCCAGGAACGGCAGCCCCACGCGCAGGATGAAGTAGGAGAAAAACGTCTCGCGGTCTGCGCGTATCTGCCGGCGCACTGCGCGCCACGCCTCGCGGAAGGTGGCGTTCTCCAGCGCCATGTGCGGCAGGATGAAGTCGCACAGCACTACCTGGGCACACAGTGCCGCCACGCCGGCGAGAGCAAAGATGGCCACGCAGGGAAAGAAAAGCAGAAGAAAGACACCGGGGTCGAGCTGGCCCTCGGGTGTGCGCGCGGTAAAGACAACCCAGACGGTGAGGACGAGGCCGCCCAGCGCCAGCGCCAGCAACGCCAGCAGCCCCAGGCCGACCAGCAGGCTGGCCACAAAGAAGCGCTGCGCCTGCGCGAGATAGAGCGACCATCCCGGCCGCAGCGCGCGCGTCTCATACAGCACGCAATGAAACAGGGCAAAGCGAAGTTGCGTGATGAGCGCGTAGATCAGCAGTGCGATGAGGATCGCCGCCATCGCCGCCAGCGCCGCGTACAGCGCGAATCCCGGCGTCGCGCTCAGCCGCGAGAGATCGATGCCGGTGACGTCTTCCAGCCACGCATTCGACGGCGTGAAGCGGTAGCTGAACAGCATGCCCTCGGTGATGACGGCCGCCGCGGAGAGCTTGAGAAACGCGCCCCACGCAAAGGGGCGGAAGAGAAGCCGATTCGTGCGCATGAGCGCGGGCCACACCGCTTGCGAGGTAGAGAAGGGCTTCATGGGGCTTGCTCCGGTTGCGGCAAGCGTAACACAGAGGAACGCAGAGTCCCATCCGTTGACATCAGCGTTTCCTGACATCGGCATCTCCGGAGGGAGCAGGAGGTTTCAACCCAATGTAACCTACTTTACAACGGTGAGTTGGATGATTTGTGCTTGCGGATGGAAGCGGAAGTGTGCAATCTAAGACTGCTCAGGGGTTTTCCGCGCATAAGCGACGATTCAGGCAGAGGCTGACGAGCGTTCGTTGTTGGGTTTGTTTGAGTCGGTTTTGCCCGTGGTGCGGAGGAAAGCACTTGAAGGCCGGGCGAAGGCGCAGATTTATTCTCTGCGCGTAGTTGTATGGATGATGCTTTTGCAGCGTCTGGACGAGCGAGGGACGCAGCAGCGCGCCGTGCATGAGATTTCCCAGGGGCGCCTGGAGCGGCTGCTGCCGGAGAGCAAGCGGGTGCGGGAGGGCAGGATTTCGCAAAACACCGGGGCTTATGCGCGCGCCTGCGGGCGGCTCTCGATGGAGACGACCGAACAGGTGTGCGATGAGGTGCTGGCCGAGTTGAGCAGGCGCATCGCGCCGGTGTCGGAACTGGCGCGCCCGGAGATGCTTTTGGATGGCAGCAGCCTGAGCGTGGAGCATAGCGCGGGCTTGCTGGATGCGTTTCCTCCAGGGCGCAATAAGCGCGGATTGGGTCATTGGGGCATTGTGAAGCGGGTGGCCCTGCACGACGTGCAGACGGGCATCGCCCTGCGGCCGGAAGCGTGATCGTCGGGGATGGCAACTTCGGGATCTTCTCTTTTGCCTATGCGGTTGTCGCGAGTAGGCGGGAGGTGCTTTTCCGGCTCACCCGGGCCGATGCGGCCATCGAGGGCCGCCTGATCGTGGTCACGCAAAAGGGATTTCGCGACAGCTTGTATCTGTTTACGACGTTGAGCGAAGAGACGGAGGCGGGACAGATCGTGGCCCGGTATCGGCAGCGATGGAACCTGGAACCGGACCTGCGGACGCTGAAGGGCACGCTGCGTTTGAAGCACACGCAGGGCAAAAGCAAAGCGGTGGTGGAGAAAGAGTTGCTGGTCGCCGTGGTAGCCTATGGAATGGTGCGCGCGCTGACGGCCGAAGCCGCCGAGCGAGCCGGCCTGCACCCGCGCGAGCTGAGCTTCTCCCGCGCCCACGGACTGCTGAACGCGATGACCGGCGAACTGTGCTCTGTGGACGACCAGCAGCGCCAGCAGGCCTATGACCGTCTGCCGACCTACATCGGCCAGGCCAAACTACCCAAACGAAGTAAAGCCCGCACCTACCCAAGAGCCGGCTGGGGATCAGGAAAATACTATCCAGGGAGAAAGCCAATTGGCGCACAATTGCAAAGTAAGTGACATTGGGTTGAAACCCCCGCCTCCCTCCGGAATTTCCGATCTGCAACTGTAGTATTCGACGCCGTGCGACGCGATCGACAAGAAGCCTTTCGCATCCCTCGCCTGCCTTTCCACGTCTATATAAAGAGGCTCACGATGGCATCATCTACCCTGCCTGCGCAAAGCGCCGGACGGTCCACGTTTAAGACTGTGCTCTGGATCTCCCTGGGCCTTACTGTGCTTTTTGTTTTCATCACATCGGAACTTCTTCTGGTGACCGATTACCCCATGTACCACGCGTACCGTCTGCAGGTGATTCGGGACCGCGGATTGCTGATCCCGCATACGCTCTGTGGAATCATCGCCCTGGTGGCGGGGCCGATCCAGTTCTCGTCGCGCATTCGGCAGCGTTACCTTGGATTCCATCGCGTGCTTGGCCGCCTCTATGTTGTCTCGGTCTTTATTGGCTCCTTCACCGGGATCGCGCTTGCCGCCGGCCGGCCCGGCTTGCCGGGGACCTCGATGCAGGCCGCCGCGTGGATGGTGTGCACCACCGCCGCTGTGATCACCGCGCGCAACCGGCAGATCGTCCAGCATCGCCAGTGGATGGCGCGTTCCTACGCCGTCACGTTTACATTCGTCTCCAGCCGCGTGCTCAACCTGTGGCCGCGCTACTGGAGTCATCTGGGCGACAGCCTTTCGGCCGTCGGCGTGATCGCTTTCACGCTGGCTTCGCTGCTGATCGTCGACCTGGGCCTGAACTGGCGCGAGCTTACAACGCGGCGCGCGTGATGGCCGGCTGTGGCTCACGATTGTTGCCTGCGGACGGTCAAACAATTGAGCCAGTCTTTCGAAATGCACCCCCATTGCTGCATTCGCGATGCGGAATTCACAGCCCGTAGCGAGAAGTGGAGCAGCCGAAATCATCCCACAGGGGCTAAACTGGCTGCGGAAAAAGGCAATGCTCGGGTCGAGTTGTCCGAAAGCATGCCTCAGGGGCTAAAGCCCAGTGCTCATTCTGCTGGCTTTGCGTCGGGGTTAAAACCCCGACCTACCGTTTCGTGCAGCGGGATACGAGTTTTTCCGCAAGCTGTAAAGCCCGTTGTCATTTGAGGGCCATTTGCGGCACGGCTGAAGCCGTGCCCTTTCAAAGCCCGGCTTTAACTACGGGTCAAAGCCCGGACGTAATCACGGGCTCCCAAGGAGCGGTACAATCAAAACAGCTGATTTGAATCGAATTCCTTTGCAGGACAAAGTTCTCATTCTCGGCGGTGGAGTGGCCGGCTGTGCCGCTGCGATCGCGCTGGCCCGCAAGGGACGAAGCGTTACGCTGATCGAACGCGAGCCCACACCGCGCCATAAGGTCTGCGGAGAGTTCCTGAGCGGTGAGGCCCTTGAGGACCTGCACGCGCTCGGGATTGACGTGGCCTCGCTGGGCGCCGCGCCCATCGACTTTGTTCGTCTTGCCGCTGCCAGGCGCGCAGCGGAGGCTCCGTTGCCTTTTCCCGCCGCCTCGCTTACGCGCAAGGCGCTGGATACGGCGCTCATCGCCGAAGCGATCGCCGCGGGAGTCCGTGTAGAGCGCGGCCGCAGTGTGCAGGGGCTGGCGCGCATGGCAGACGGTACATGGCAAGCTGCGCTCGACGACGGCGCCACGCGTGAGGCTGCGACGGTCTTTCTGGCCACAGGCAAACACGATCTGCGCGGCTACTCGCGCCCGCAGGATCCGCAGCGATGGGTCGCCTTCAAGATGTATTTTCGGCTGGCGCCCGCGCAGGCCGCTGAGCTGGCGCGCGCCTCTGAGCTGATGCTCTATCCGGGGGGCTATGGCGGTATTCAGCCGGTTGAGGGCGGCATTGCCAACCTCTGCTGCGTGGTGCAACAGCGCTATCTCGCGCGTGTGGGCAATCGCTGGGAGAACTTCCTCGCGAAGATGCAGCAGGACTGTCCGCACCTCGCGATGAGGCTGGCGGGTGCGGAGCCGTTGCTGGCCAGGCCGATCGCCATCACGCATATCCCTTACGGATATATCCGCCGCACGACGGAGGATCGACTCTACTGCATCGGCGATCAGGCGGCCGTCATTCCTTCGTTCACCGGCGATGGCATATCGATCGCGCTGCATACGGCGCGTTGCGCTGTCGCTGCCAATCTTGCAGGCGAGCCGGCGCCGGTTTTTCAGGCGAAATTGCGGACCGCGATGCGGGCACAGATGCGCCTTGCCGAGTTGGCCGCCGATGGCCTGAACAACGCGCTGGCGCGCGCGGTGCTGCCGCTTTGCCTCAGGGTCTGGCCCGGCGTGATGCGCGTGACGGCAAAGCTTACACGGGTTGCCACGGCTGCTCCACTCGCGGTCGCCGGCTGAAGCCGATCCACAGCGGGCCAGGCGCTGAATTGAGTTCGAGGTATCCCAGGTTAGGCGCAAGAACAAAGGCGCGCCGAACCTGGGGCACCCACATCGCAACCCGGATCGCGGGCCAAGCGCTGAATTGACTTCGAGGTATCCCAGGCTAGGCGCAAGAACAAAGGCGCGCCGAACCTGGGGCACCCGCATCGCAACCCATCCCCGGTCCCCAAAGGCGTGGGACCTGGTGCACCCACATCGTTTGTGCGATGTGGAATTCGGCCGTGCCAGGAACCTCAACGCGACAGTCAAACCTCTCGGAGAAATTCAATGAAGCCCTTCGCGGTCTTAGCACTTGCCGTATTGGTCGCTCCGGCCGCCCTCGCACAGCATCGGACCTTCGCCGTCAATCCGGAAGCGAGCGAGGTGAAGATGACGCTCAAGACAACTCGCGAGGTTGTCAACGGCGCCTTTCACGTCCAATCCGGATCGATCGGGTTTGACCGCAGCGATGCGAAGATGTCGGGCTCGGTGGTGGTGCTCGCCGCGAGCGGCAAGACCGGCAATGACAGCCGTGACAAGAAGATGTACAGGGACATTCTGAAGGTGGAGCAGTATGCAACAGTTTCCTTTGAGCCGAAGACCTATACCGGGGCGATTGCTGCCTCAGGCGATTCGACGATCCAGGTGAGCGGGATTTTTACGCTGCTGGGCGCGCCTCACGAAATTACGATTCCCATGCAGGTGCATCTCGATGGCGCGAGCGCGGCTGCAAAGGCTCATTTCGTGGTCCCTTACGTCCAATGGGGACTGAAGAATCCGAGCTTTCTGATTTGGAAAGCGGAGAACGATGTCGCGATCGACCTCAGTCTTGCGGGCACGATTGCGAAGTAGCGTCCGGGTGTTATCGAGAGTAGTTTGATGGATTGTCGACCCAGTACCACGACCGCGTAGATTGGCGGTTTCCCAGGTCTCGGAAGCGAGATATGGGGCACCCATATTCATTGGCCGAAGGCTGTCCCTCAGGGGCTAAAGCCCGCGTGATTCTGCGGCGGCCATGTACGGGCTGAAGCCCGTACCCTTCATGCATTCGTACCCTTCATGTATTCGCCCGCACCCTTCACGTATTCGCTACGCCATGATGTTTTCGTTGCCCAGGATGCGGTAGAGCGTGGAGCGGCTGATGCAGAGCTGGCGCGCGGCGCGGAGCTTGTTGCCGCGGTTGAGGTCGAGCACGTATTGCACGTGGTGGCGGATGGTGGAGTGGAGCGAGAGGTTTTCAGTGCGTGCGGCCGGCTGTGGGCCCGGCGCGGTGTCTGCCCCGGAGGGCAGGGCCAGGTCGATGGGGCGGATGACGCCGTTGGCGGCCTCGAGCAACGCGGTTTCAAGCACCGAGGCCAGCTCGCGTACGTTTCCGGGCCAGTTGTGCTCGAGCAGACGGGCCAGCGAGCCGCCGCCCAAGGTGACAGGGCGCTGCTGATAGCGCTGGCAGATGCGCTCCAGCAGCGCCTGCACCAGCACGGCAATGTCTTCCTTGCGCTGGCGAAGCGGCGGAATGGCGAAGCGGACCGCGGTGAGGCGGAAGGCGAGGTCGGGCAGCAGCAGTCCCTGGCCTGCCATCTGGCGCAGCGAGGTCTGCGCGGAGGCCAGCACCACGGCGCGGCCGGGCGGGCGATCCTGCAAGGCGCGCAGCACACCCAGCAGCAGTCCCTGGCCGGGAGGCGCAAGCAGGTCCACGCGTTCGAGATAGGTCATGCCGGCCAGTGTGGCCGGATCGGCGTCGGTGGCCAGCCACTCCCGCGCGTCACGGCGCTGAAAGGTGGATTTGGCCAGGGGTGAGCGGCTGAAAAGGAACCGCGCCAGCGTGTATTTGCCCGTGCCGTGCTCGCCCTCGATGGCTGCCACCTGGACGTGGGGAGCGGCCATCTCAGCCTGCACCTGCAACTTACGCCACGCTGCGCTGACACCAACCATCTGGATCGGGGGCTGCGATTCGACCTCGACAAGGCTCAGGCCCTGGGCAGAGGACTGGGGTTGGAATTGGGTGGCTCCATGCATCGATCTCACCGTCCCCCACCTCCGCGGCCCTGCGGGCTGACTTCGGGCCAACAGTGGTTTCATCGGCGACGCCTCAAAAAACATGAATTGGATGGCGATTTGGGCGCGGACTCCGGGCGCGTATTTGACCGTATTCAAAAAAGTTCTTGACACAGAAGCCAAGCGAGCGCAAGATTTGACCATGTTCAAAAATGACCCGCCGACAGGAAAAGGAGAGCAGACCAGGCAGCACATCTTCGACTGTGCGCTCGCATTGTTTCGCGAGAACGGATTCGACCAGACCACGATGCAGCAGATCGCCGCCAGGGCAGGCGCGGTGAAGAGCGCGGCCTATTATTACTTTCCCGGCAAGGAAGCCATCATTCAGGCCTACTACGAGCGGGTGCAGGGGGAACAGGAGCGCATCTGCGGCGAGGTATTTGCGCAGACCGCTGACCTGAAGGCGCGGCTGGCGGCGGCGATGCACTCCAAATTTGACCTGGCCAGGGACGATCGGCGCTTGCTGGGCGTGGTTTTTCGCTATACGGGCGAGCCCAGCCATCCGCTATCGTGCCTTGGCACGGGCACGGCGGAGATACGGCGTCGAAGCATCGCGGTTTTTGCGCAAGCGATCTCCCGGGAACGCATGCCGAAAGATCTGGCGCAACTGCTGCCGCTGGCGCTTTGGGCTCTGCAGATGGGTCTGCTGGTGATGTTTCTCTATGACGAGTCGGCGGAGCAGCAGCGCACGCGGAGGATGGCGGACGGCGCGCTTGATTTGACTCTGAAATTGCTGGCGCTGGCGCGGCTGGCGGTGCTGAAGCCGGTGCGCACGCGGGTGCTGGCGCTGCTCGAGGATGCGGGTCTGCTGGCGGGAGACGATGGGGGTACCGTTGCCGCGTGAGTTCCTGGAATCCCAGGTCTCAAAATCGAGACCTGGGGCACCCAATCTCGTGGTTGAAATTACGAAACCACAATGTCAGCGTGCTGGATTCCGGGTTTGGAAGCGCTGGGGGGAAGGGAATCGATATGGACGAACGGGTGAATGAGGAAGCGGGCGAGCCGGTCAGCGCGGGGACGGCCTCAAGGCCGGCTCCGCAATGGTGGGTGGTGGTGCTGGTGGTGGCCAGCGGCGCGGCAGCGCTGTTCTACGAGATTCTGATGCACGGGGCGTTCGGGCATACGGCTGCGATGTTTATTGGGGTTCCGCTTATCCTGTCGGTCATTTTGGCGCTCACACCCAAGGCGAAGACCGTGACGGGCGGAATTATCAAAGGCATCACGCCGGCGCTGCTGATTGCGGCGCCGCTGGTGGGCGAGGGCTATCTCTGCATCCTGATGGCCTCGCCGCTGTTTTATGTGGTGGGTCTTGCGGTGGGCCTGATCATCGACGGGTTCCGCGGGCGGCGGTCGACCACGCTGAGTTGCGTGACTCTGCTGCTGCTGCCCATGTGCTTTGAGGGCGTGGTTCCGCAGTTGACGTGGAACCGGGCGCAGTCGGTGACAGTGACGGAGACGGTGGATGCGACCGCAGATGGGGTGGCGGCGGCGCTCGGAGAGAGTCCGCGCGTGGGGGTGCGGCTGCCGGCGTTTTTGAGGATAGGATTTCCGCAGCCACTGGAGGCGTATGGCGAGGGGCTTGGCGCGGGCGCGAAGCGGACGATTCACTTTGCCGGGGCAGAAGGGAATCCGCCGGGCGACCTGGTAATGCGCGTGGCTGAGAGCGAGCCGGGCCGGGTGCGGTTTGAGACGGTGAGCGATGCGAGCAAGCTGACACAGTGGGTGCGCTGGTCTGGGTCCGATGTGAGCTGGGAGCCGGTGGATGGCGGGCACACGCGGGTGACGTGGACCGTCCGGTTTGAGCGCCAGCTCGATCCGGCATGGTACTTCACGCCCATGGAGCGGGCGGCGGTGCATGAGGCGGCGAAGTTCCTGATCGCGGCGAATGCGACGCCTGCCGGCGCGAAGGCGGAGGGACGGCAGCCGTGACCCGCGCTGAATGGATCAGGGCTGGCGCGCTTTATTTTCCTATCGCACTGGCTCTGGTGGCGGGGATGCTGCGGGGGGGCGAGCGGCGGCTGTTTGCCGGGTGCCCGCTGAGCGTGCTGTGGACTGCGCCGGCGCTGCTCGGCTTGCAGCGGCTGAATGAGTGGGCGGGATGGTGGACATTTGCGCACGAGGGCGTGACGTTTGGAGGAATGCCGCTGGAACTCTACCTGGGCTGGATCGTGCTGTGGGGGATGCTGCCGGAGCTGGGCCTGGAGCGGCTCGGTCTCGGCTGGTGCACAGCGCCGATGGTAGTTGTCGATTTGATTGCGATGCCGTTGTGCCGGCCGGTGGTGGAGCTGCATCGCGGCTGGCTGGGCGGGGAAGCGGTAGCTGCGCTGCTGGTCCTGCTGCCTGGGCTGTGCGTGGCGCGCTGGACATTGGAAGAATCTCATCTGCGGGCGCGCGCGGCGTTGCAGGTGGCGATCGCGGCCATGCTGTTCTTTTATCTACTGCCGGAGATGGGGTTTGCGATGCGCCCTGGAAGAGGCTGGGCCCCGCTGCTTGCGATGCCGGGATGGCAGGTGCAGATTGCGGTGCAGTTGATTCTTGTGGCCGCGGTGCCGGGGCTGGGCGCCGTGGCTGAGTTTGCCGGAAGAGGGCGGGGAACGCCGATTCCCTACGATCCGCCGCGCAGGCTGGTGACCAGCGGCATCTATCGCTACTGCGCCAACCCCATGCAGATGTCGTGCGCGCTGGTCATGGTGCTTTGGGCTGGATTGCTCCGTAATGGATGGTTGGTGGCCGTTGCGGCGGTGGCAATTGTCTACGGAGCCGGGATTGCGGAGTGGGACGAAAGGCAGGACCTGGCACGGCGATTTGGCGAGCCGTGGCGGCAGTATCGCGCGCAGGTGAGGAATTGGCAGCCGCGCTGGAGGCCTTATCACGCTGGGCCGGTGGCGCGGCTGTATATCGCGGCCAGTTGCGGCCCTTGTTGCGAATTGCGCGGGTGGCTTGTGGCGCGGCAGCCGTTGGGGATGGATTTGATGGATGCGGAGACGCTGCCGGCAGGGTCGATTCGGCGCTTGCGCTACGACCCGTGCGAAGGCGACGCGCCGGTTGAGGGCGTGCGGGCGCTGGGGCGTGCTCTGGAGCATCTGCATTTGGGCTGGGCCGTGGCTGGCGCGGCGCTGCGGTTGCCGGGCGTATGGCAGCTTGTCCAGTTGGTGATGAATGCGAGTGGGCTGGGACCGCGGGAGCTGGGTGTGCAGGCGGGGACGGAACCGCTGGTTTAACATGCGCGTAGGTTGGTGCGATCCCAGGTCCCAAACGCCGATTATGAGACCTGGGATAGCACAGACTTAACGTACCAAATCACGCGGTCAAAGACCTAGAGGCTCGGATCGTCGGCTCCGCCAGCCCCTGCTATACCAAAATCAGGTTGCAGCCTACCGCGCGCAATTTTGTCTGAATCTCTTCGTCGAGGCTGGTGTCGCTGATGACGGTATCGATCTCCGCAAATGGCGCAATGCGTGTCATGCTGCGTTTGGAAAACTTGCTGGCGTCGGCCACCAGGATGATTTCCCGCGAAATCCGAAGCATGGCTCTGTTCACCATCGTCTCTTCCAGGTTCGCGCCACTTACTCCAAAATCCAGATCGCATCCGGCTCCGCTGAGGAACAACTTGTCTGCCGAGAACTGATCGAACATTTCCTCGGTGAAGCGTCCGCTGATCGAAGCGGATTCTCCACGCACCGTGCCTCCCACAATGAAAACCTGTATGCCCCGCGCGTCCAGCAGTTCGGCCGCGATGTTCACTCCGTTGGTGATCACCTGAAGTCCCTGCATCTTCTTCATCTGCCGTGCGATTTCCAACGTCGTGGTGCCAGAATCCAGGATGATCGTCTCCCCATCGTGGATCAGAGAAACTGCCATGGCGCCGATGCGGCGCTTCTCGTCGGAGTAGGCCTTCAGCCGCTCGTGGACAGGCGATTCGCGCAGAATCTTGTCCGGAAGTACCGCCCCACCATGCGAGCGCAGCACCAGTCCGCGCTGATGCAATTCATTCAGATCGTTCCGGATGGTGACCGCCGAGGTCTTGAATCGTTTGGTGAGCAGGTTCACTTTAACTCGACCTGCGCTGCGCACGATCTGCAAAATCTGGGTCCGCCTCTCCTCGGCCATCATTCCGTCCATCGGAGACTCAGAAGCAGAAGCTTCCATAGTCGGTTCGTGGAGGATTGTTCCCTCGGCCGAATCCAAAATCGGGCTCCCTTTCGCCATTCTCAACCTCGTTTTTCCCTGCTATCGACGCGTAGAACCAGTCTAATGCTCAAGGTGAAAGAATAAGAAGAAAAGTAGATTCTTGACGTAAGAACAATGGAACCAGCCGAAAGCTCCGCTGCAATGAGCCAAGCGCCGACCGCGGCAACCAGCGTTCTAGTATCATAAGGAGATGAGCGCTGCAGCAGGCGAAACAAACCCACCGGCTCAGAACAATGGGAGCGCGGCCCACGCCTTCCGAACCTACGACGCACGCCTTGAGCCCATCGCCGCCAAGGTGCTGGCCGGGCAGCGGCTCGACTTCAACGACGGCCTCGCGCTCTACGGCTCGCGGGACGTGCTGGCGGTGGGCTGGCTCGCCAACTACGTGCGCGAGCGCCTGCATGGCGACGTGACCTATTTCAACGTGAACCGGCACATCAACCCCACCAACGTCTGCGTGGCGGCGTGCCGGCTGTGCGCCTTTGGCCGCAAAAAGGGCGACCCGGCCGGCTACACCATGGCGCTCGAAGAAGCGTGGGAGACCGCGGCGTCGGGCTATTCCGAAGCCGTGACCGAGTTTCACATTGTCGGCGGCCTCCACCCCGATCTGCCCTTTGAATATTTCCTCGACCTGGTCAGCGGGCTCAAGCAGCGCTTTCCGCAGGTGCACATCAAGGCCTTCACCATGGTCGAGGTCGCGTTCCTGGCCCGCCGCGCCAAGCTCTCGATCGAACAGGCGCTGATCAAGCTGCGCGAGGCCGGCGTCGACTCGCTGCCCGGCGGCGGCGCGGAGATATTCTCCTCGCGCGTGCGCTCCATCATCTGCGACCACAAGATCGACGGCGACGAGTGGCTTGAGACGGCGCGGCTGGCCCACAAGCTCGGCCTCAAATCCAACGCGACCATGCTCTACGGCCACATCGAGAGCGACGAAGACCGCGTCGACCACCTGCTCAAGCTGCGCGCGCTCCAGGACGAGACAGGCGGCTTCCAGACCTTCATCCCGCTGGCATTTCATCCTGAGAATACAGCGCTCGACCATCTGCCGGTGACCACCGGGCTGACCGACATCCGCCAGATCGCGGTGAGCCGCCTGCTGCTTGACAACTTCCCCCATATCAAGGCCTACTGGCAGATGCTGACGCCCAAGATCGCGCAGATCGCGCTGCGCTTTGGCGCAGACGACCTCGACGGCACCGTGATCGAGGAAAAAATCTACCACGACGCCGGCGCCACCACGCCGCAGGGCATGACGCGCAAGCAGCTTTGCCGGCTGATCACCGAGGCCGGCCGCGTGCCTGTCGAGCGCGACACGCTCTACCACGCGGTCACGCGCACCGAGGACAGCTTCACGGTCGCCGTGTAAGACATTTGTCTTACATCGTCTTTAGCGCGCGAGGTAGGCCCGGGTTTTAGCCCGGACGTCATGCCGGCAGAATGAACGTGGGCTTCGGCCCCTGCGGTATGCTGTCGGGACATTTCGCTCGTATTGTTTGCGTTTTCCGCGGTCTGTTTTTCCATTGAGATCGAGCATTCCGAAACAGCAGAATGCCTCAGGGCCTGAAGGCCGGTGTCCCGTCCAAGCTCAATGTCAGGGCTGAAGCCCTGACCTACCACTGACGCAGGAATGAAACCCGCCCGCGCAGTTATAGTTCTTGATATGCGCCTGCATTTCCTCTCCATAGCCCTGCTGCCATCCCTCTGCCTTGTCCCCGCCGCCGCGCCCGCGCAAGCCGCCAAGCCGGCCATCACGCTCGACGAATTCCTCAACGTCACGGAAATCACCGATGCGAAGCTCTCGCCCGACGGCACAGCGGCGGTGATCGCCACCGAGAGCCCAGACTGGAAGGCCAACGTCTTCCGCCACGACCTGTGGCTGTGGACCACCACTGCCGGGCTGCGGCCCCTGACGCACTCGGGCTCGGAAGACGATCCGCAATGGAGCCCCGACGGCAAGTGGGTGGCCTTCATCAGCGACCGCGCGCTTCCAAACGAATCGGGCGAAGGCGACGACGATGCCGACAGCGACTCCAAGTCGGACCGGCTGTGGCTCATGCCCGTAGCCGGGGGCGAAGCGCTGCCGCTCTTCAGCGAGAAGCTGGATGTGCACACGTTTGCCTGGTCGGCCGACGGGACGGCGCTTTACTATGCGGTGACCGCGCCGCAGACGCAAGATGAAGAGGACGCGCAGAAGAAGGAATGGAAGGACGTGATCCGCTGGCGCGAGCAGCATCGCGGCGACGTGCTGCTGCGGCAGGCGATTGCTCCGGCCATCACGCGCGCGCTGGCCGTTCCGCCGCCCGCCGAGACCGAAAAGAAGGCCGACAAGAAGGACAAAAGCAAGAAGAAAAAATCCGACGATAAAGAAGACGCACCTTCGCTGCCGCCGGGCACTGAGACCATTGCGAAGAACGATCTCTCCATCGGCGAAATCGCCCCCTCGCCCGACGGCAAGAGCGTAGCCTTTGCCACCGAGCCCGTCCACAAGCGCATCGAAAACCCAGCCGACTACGAGCTCTTTGTGGTTGCGGCCGGCGGCGGCGACCCGCGCCAGATCACGCACAACGACGCCATCGAGACGGGCCTGCGCTGGTCGACAGACAGCAAGGCAATCTACCTTGTCGTGCAGGCCGCCGCTGGCTCCCTCGAGGGCAAATACCGCGACGTGCAGGGGCGCCTTTACCGGCTCGATCCCGAGTCGGGCAAGATCGACCGGCTGGGCGCGGAGTTCGACGGCTCCTTCGATTCCTTTGCGCTCTTGCCCGATGGCCGCGAACTGGCGCTGGGTCTCAAAGGCACCGAGCAGCAGGTGTACCTGATCGACGGCGCAAAGGCGGAAAAGCTGCCCGGCCTCACCGGCTCCTATGGCAGCCTGGATTCCGCGCGCGGCTCCAGCGCGCTCCTTCTCCGCTATTCGGCCATCAACCAGCCCACGCAGGCTTATCTTGCCGCCGACCCGCTGCACCCCGACAAGCTCACGGCGCTCACCAGTTTCAATCCCATCTTTGCCGAGCGCGCGCAGCCGGAGTGGCAGCCCTACACGTGGAAGTCCGACGACGGGCGCACCGTCGAAGGCGTGCTGATCTTTCCGCCCGGCAAGCGTGACGCGAAGCACCTGCGCATGTTCACGCTCATCCACGGCGGCCCGGCCGACGCCGACGGCAACCGCTTCGGCGCAGACTGGTACGACTGGGCGACCCTTGCCGCAGCCAACGGCTGGCTTGTCTTTCGGCCCAACTATCGCGGCTCGGCGGGCTACGGGGACGATTTCATGCTGGAGATCGCGCCGCACCTGGTCTCCAAGCCCGGCCGCGACATCCTGGCCGGCGTGGACGCGCTGGTGAAGGATGGTTATGCGGACCCCGACCACCTGGCCATCGGCGGTTACAGCTATGGCGGCTACATGACCAACTGGCTCATCACGCAGACCACGCGCTTCAAAGCCGCCGTCACCGGAGCGGGAGCCGTGGAGCACGCCGCCAACTGGGGCAACGACGACGAAACCTGGGACGACGCGTGGTATCTGGGAGGCCGCCCGTGGGAAAACGCCGGCCTCTACCAGAGCGAGGCAGCGCTGTTCCAATTCGACAAGGTCAAGACGCCCACCCACCTGGTGCAGGGCGGCGCAGACGTGCGCGTAAGCTATCTGGAGGGAGTTACGATGGAGCGCGCGTTCCAGGCGCTGGGCGTTCCACACAGTTTTCTCGTGTTTCCGGGCGAGGGTCACAGCCTCGGCAAGAACCCCTGGCACGGCTACATCAAGGTCCGCGAAGAGCTGAAGTGGCTGGAAAAGTATGCCGACAAGTAGCGTGAATTCTGGTGTCCTGTCTCCGAAGTCCATTGGATAACAAATCTGTCATCCTGAACGGAGTTTGGCCGTCTTTTTGACCATACGTAGTCGAAGGACCTGCGTTTCCGGGGCGTCAATCATGCCGCGAACTTCGGAGTCACCACACTAGAGCTTGTTTCAAGAATCCGTTTTGTGTCAGGGCACGACTTCAGTCGTGCCGAAAACGCCCTATCAACGCCGGGCTTTAGCCCCTGCGGGATTCCAAGGATCCATCGACGGGATGATTTTCGAAAAACGATCCAGGTTGACGTGGCGAGCCAAATCCAGCGAAGGAATCCGAGCCGCCAGCTTGCATTGGCGAACCCGCCGCCCGCTTTCACGCATCACTCTGACAGGAACGAAATGAATCCGACAAATCCCACCGACCAGGCCCGACAACGCGCTTTCCAACAGACGCTGCAAAGCGCGCGCCAGACCATGGTGCTGGGCGAGATCCTCAAGCTCGCGGTCGACAGCTTCCGCGCCAGCAAGACGCGTTTTGCCCTGACCGCGCTGGGCATGGTGATGGGCACGGCGTCGGTGATCCTGGTAGTGACCATCGGGCTCACCGGCAAGCAGTTCATCATGAACGAAATCCAGAAGATCGGCACCAACGAGGTCGAGGTCGAGTACTCTGGCGGCGGCGCTACGGGCTCGGAGCAGCTTGTCTACAACGACTACCTTACTCGCGAGGATGAGAAGGCGGTGCTCGCGCGGGTCCCAAGCGTGCTCTACTCGTCGCCGGTGCTGGAGACGCACGACCGCATCAGCTTTGGCGGCGGCGTGGTCAAAGACACGCTGGTGCTGGGCGTGAGCCCGCAATACCGCGATGTGCGCGATCTGATGCTGCTGGCCGGCCGCTTCCTCGACGACGAAGACGAGAGCGCGCACATCAAGTGCGCCGTGGTCACGGTGCCGTTTGCGCGCGAAATGTTTGGCGGGCCCGATGCCGCGATCGGCCAGACCTTCCAGATCGAGGGCATTCCGTTCACCATCGTGGGCACGTTCAAAGAGAGTGTGGAGACCTTTGGCGAAACGGAAATCACCGACGAAACCATCCTGATTCCGTATTCGGTGGCGCGCTACTTCACCGGCACCGACAGCGTCAAACAGCTCTACTTTTCCGTGCGCTCGCTCGAAGAGGTGCCCGAGGCCACGCGCGAGATTCAGGACATTGTGAGCAAGCGGCACAAGCCGAACTCGGTGTACAAGGCCACCAATCTCACTGAGCTGCTGACGATGGCCGCGGTGATTGCCAACGCGCTGACGGCGGTGCTGGTGCTGGTGGCCGCGGTCACGCTTGCAGTGGGCGGCGTGGGCATCATGAACATCATGCTGGCAAACGTGCGCGCGCGCATCCGCGAAATCGGCATCCGCAAGGCGCTGGGCGCAACGCGCCGCGAGATCAAGCTGCAGTTCCTTGCCGAGGCCGTGATCATTTCGCTGGCCGGCGGCCTGGTGGGCACCATGGTGGGCCTCGCGGTCCCGCTTTCGGTCCGCCTCTTTTCCGATTATCCGCTGCCCATCGAGCCCTGGTCGGTGGTGATCGCGCTGGCCACAGCGCTCGTGGTGGGCGTGGTGTTTGGCACGGTGCCGGCCACGCGCGCCGCGCAACTCGATCCGGTAGAGGCGCTCAAATATGAATGACGAGGAGCGTGAAAAATCCGGCCCGTCCGATTCGGACGACAGCACAGATCCCGGCTCGGGCATCAACCTCACGCTGGTCTATTCGCTCATCGCACTGGCGCTGGTGGCGGCCATCGTGATCGCCACCTTCATCGTATTGCCGTTTTATCATCGACGTTAGCGAACTTCCGATTGACCCGCCGCCTTCGAAGGGTACGGGCTTCAGCCCGTACATCTGCCCGGCAAATGATTGTGGGCTTTAGCCCCTGAGGAAATCGGATGCCGCGCACAGGAGCCACCATGCCGACACAAGCCGAAAAGGCCGCGCAGTTCCAGGCCCTGCATCAGCGCAACGAAGTCTTCGTCATCGGCAATCCGTGGGATGCCGGCACCGCGCGCATTCTCACCGCGCTCGGCTACAGGGCGCTTTCCACCACAAGCGCGGGCCTGGCCTTCACGCTGGGCCGGCGCGACGGCACCGCCAGTGTCACCCGCGATGAAGCGCTGGCCAACGCGCGATCCATTGGGGAGGCGACCGATCTGCCCGTGGCTGCCGACCTTGAAAACGGCTACGGACACTCTCCGGAAGCTGCCGCGGCGACCATCCGTCTGGCTGCGGAGGCCGGCCTGGTAGGCGGATCGATCGAAGACGCGACCGGCGATCAGGCCGACCCCATCTACGATTTCAACCACGCTGTTGAGCGCATTGCCGCAGCCGCGGCGGCCGCCCACGCGCTGCCGTTCCCGTTCATGCTGGTGGCCCGCGCAGAAAACTACCTCCATTGCCGCGCCGATCTCGACGACACCATCCGCCGCCTGCAGGCCTTTGAAGCCGCCGGCGCCGAAGTGCTCTACGCGCCCGGCATCACCCGGCCTGAAGACATCCGCCTGGTGTGCTCTTCCGTCAGCAAGCCGGTCAATGTGCTGATGGGCATGAAGAATGTTCCGCTGCTTTCGGTGGAACAACTGGGCGCGCTAGGCGTGCGCCGCATCAGCCTCGGCTCGGGCTTCAGCCGCGCCGCGCTCACCGCATTTCTCCATGCTGCGCGGGAGGTGATTGATGATGGCACGTTCACCTTTACCGACAGAACGCTCTACATATCGGAGCTTACCGGGATGTTCAAATGACACGCGGGTCGATGCCCAGACCACCCCAGATCGTTGCCATGGGCGGCGGCGGATTCTCCATGGAACCGGAAAATCTGCTGCTCGACCGATTTGTCCTCTCGGCAGCCAAAGTGCCTGCGCCGAAAGTCTGTTTTGTCGGCACCGCCAGCGGCGACTCGCAGATTTATCTCGACAGATTTTATGCGGCATTCGGCTCGCTCACGTGCGTGCCGTCTCATCTGTCCCTCTTTCAACCTGCGACTGCCGACCTGCGTGGATTCGTCCTGGAGCAGGACGTGATCTACGTTGGCGGCGGCAACACGCGCAATCTCCTTGTGCTGTGGCGCGAGTGGGGACTCGACGCGATCCTCCGCGAAGCGTGGCTCGGCGGCATCGTCATGGCGGGCATCAGCGCCGGCTCCATCTGCTGGTTTGAGCAGGGTTTGAGCGATTCCGTCATTCCCGGAGATCTCGCGCCGCTCGATTGCCTCGGCTTTCTTGCCGGCAGCAACTGCCCGCACTATGACGGCGAGCCCCAGCGCCGCCCGGCCTATCATCGCTTCATCCGCGAGGGGCAGCTCACCCCCGGCTTCGCTGCCGACGATGGGGCCGCGCTGCATTTCGTCGGGCACGAGCTCGCGGGTGTGGTGAGCTCGCGGGAGAATGCCCGGACTTACTCGGTGCGTCATGTGGGAAGCGAAGTGGAAGAAGTCCCGCTCGACACGCACTGGCTCGGATCGAACGTCGAAACACTGATTGAAGGAATCTCTGAATAAGTCGCCATCTTTGATAAGTCGCCATCTTTGAAGGGTACGGGCTTCAGCCCGTACGTTAGCCGGCAAAATGAACGTGGGCTTTAGCCCCCGAGGGAATACCCACGCGTCAACCAGACTTATTCAGAGATTCCTAAAGGAGCAGACCATGGCCGAAGCAATAAATCCCCAATCTATGCAATGAACTATGCCATCCCCATCTCGCTGCTTGTACTCACCATCGCGGCGTTCTTCGCGCTCGGCCGCCGCGGCTTTGCAAGCTTTGGCGCAATGCAGTCGGTGCTGCGCGTACTGGCCGCGCTGCCGCTCGTTGTCTCCGGAGTGCTTCTTCACTTCATCCGCATGCAAGTGACGGCGAGCATCATTCCGCCGGCGTTTCCAACCCGCCCGTTTCTGGTCGTTGTCACCGGTCTGCTTGAGATTGCCGGCGCCATCGGCCTCTTCCTTCCCAAAGCAAGCCGCGCCGCCGCCTTCTGGATCGCGATCATGATGGTGGCAATCTTTCCAGCCAATGTATACGTGGCAGGTAAAGTCGTGGGCGGCATTCAAATGCCCGGCGTGGCTGTTCGCACCGCCATGCAGATCGTCTATATCGTAGGGGTGCTCCTGGCTGGATTCGGCCGGCCAGTCCGCAAGAGTCCGAAGCAGGAAACCAGCTGAGGCGGAAGCGCCAGGTAAGGAGTATACTCAGCGAGGTAAGGAGCGAAGATCATGGCTGTTGCAATCCAACGCGCCAAAGTCACGAGCAAGGGGCAGATTACGATCCCCGTCGAGATTCGCCGAGCGCTTGGAGTGAAGGCAGGCGACAAGCTGCGATTTGAGCCACACCGTGGCGGCATTCGCCTGGTGCGCGATATTGACGAGAATGTCTTTGAAAAATGGCGAGGAATCGGGACAGAACTTCCAGTTTCCGGCGACGACTTTGAAGCCGTAAATAAATCCTTCCGGAAGATGCGAGGCCATGACGATCTCGATTGATTCGAATGTGATTGCCTCGCTGTGGCTCAAATCCAATGCGCTTAACTTTAGAGCAGCAGCAATGCTCCACCGGGCCCGGAAGCTCGGGGGGCTGATTATTTGCGGCGCTGTCTATGGCGAACTGAGAGGCGATCCGGCCAGAAGTGAAAAGCAGCTGGATGAGTTCCTTCACAGCACCGGCATCGCGATTGACTGGAACCTCGAAGAAGCAGACTGGCGCGAAGCTGGAGAGGCTTGCCAGGGGTTTGTTCGGCGACGACGAAAAAGCGGTGCTGTGCCGCCTCGGCGTATCCTCGCCGATTTCCTCATCGGAGCTCACTCGCTGGTTCGCGGTTACACACTGCTGACCACTGACGGCGGTCACTACAGAGCAGCCTTCCCGAATTTGAAGATCATGTCAGAGTGATGATGTGTCTGCCGGTTCATCGGTCTTGATCAGCACTGGAATCCCATCGACAATCGGATAAACGCGGCCGCAGGCCGTGCAGGTCAACCGGTCCGCTTCGGCGCGCAGCGCGCTCAGGCACACCGGGCAAGCAAGCAGGCGCACAATGGAAGCGTCGAGGGTGCGAGGCGAATCAGGACGGGCAGCCATCGCCGCTACTGCACAGTTACATCGGGATTTGGCGCGTCGGGATTGGCCGCATCGGCAGCCTGGCCCCGCGCCGGCATGGCGCGATGTGGCCGCGACGCAAACTCGCGCTCGATGCGCTCGTTGGTGCCGGCCTTGGCGAACTCGTAGGCCACGCGGATGCCGTTGAAGATGGCGTTGTCGTTCGATGAGCCGTGGCCGATGATGCACACGCCGCGCACGCCCAAGAGCGGCGCGCCGCCATACTCGGTATAGTCGAGGCGCCGGCGAAAGTCGTTGAAGGCCTGCCGCGACAGCAGCGCTCCCACCTTCGCCGTCACCGTCTTGGTCAGCGACTCGCGCAACACGTCGCGCACAAAGCGCCCGATGCCCTCGCTGGTCTTGAGCGCCACGTTGCCCACAAAGCCGTCGCACACAATTACGTCGGCGTTGCCGTTGAAAATGTCGCGCCCTTCCACGTTGCCGATGAAGTGAATGGGGAGCGCCTTGAGCAGCTGAAAAGCCTCGCGGGTCAGGTCGTTGCCCTTGGTCTCTTCTTCGCCGATCGAGAGCAGCCCCACGCGCGGCTGGTGAATCTTGAGCACGCTGCGCGCATACATCTCGCCCATCACGGCAAACTGCTCCAGGTTGTGCGCCTTGCAGTCCACGTTCGCGCCCACGTCCAGCAGCACGCACGGATTGCCTTTGGACGTCGGCATGGGCGTGGCCAGCGCCGGCCGGTCCACGCCGGGCAGCGCGCCCAGCACCATCTTCGCAGTCGCCATGGCCGCGCCGGTGTTCCCGGCGGTCACAAAGCCTTTAGCCTTGCCCTCGCGCACCAGCTTCAGGCCCACGCGCATCGAGCTGTCCTTCTTGCTCCGAACCGCGTGCGCAGCTTTCTCCTCCATGCCGATCCTCTCGGAGGCATGGTGGATGACAATGGGCAGGTCTTCGTTTTCCAGGTGCTCGTCCAGCAGATCGCGCAGTTCGGTTTCGTGGCCGATCAGGTGCACCCGCACCGGCAGCGCGCGGCAGGCGAGGATCGCCCCGCGGATCTCCGGCTCCGGAGCCTTGTCTGACCCGAATGCGTCGAGAGCAATGTCAATGAGCATGGCGGCTCGGAGCTAGCTGGCGGCTTCCTTGACCTCTAGAACGGCGCGGCCCTTGTAGGCCCCGCACTTCTGGCAGGCCTGGTGGGGCAGCTTCTTCTCATGGCAGTTAGGGCACTCGGACACGCCCACAGGGGTGAGAAAGTCGTGAGAACGGCGATTGGCAGTGCGGCGCGTTGAGTGGCGCCGTTTCGGATTGGGCATTGCGGAATTCCTCTCGTTTCTTCGCCCGCTTCAGGCTGGCTGGCGCCAGGTTGCTGGCGGTCAAACGGCACGGGCGGAGCGCCCCACTGTAAAGGGCTGATTTTTCAGGACTTGATCCGGCCGCGGAGCCCAGCCAGCGCTTCCCAGCGGGGGTCCGCCGGACCCTCTTCGCAGTGACACGCCGTGCTGTTGCGGTTCTCGCCGCAGCGCGGGCAAAGTCCCTTGCAGTCGGGCTTGCAGAGCGTCCTGACCGGCAGGGACAAAAGCACCTGCTCGCGCAGCACATCCTCAAGCAACAGACTGTCTCTCTGATAATAACCGATTTCGGTTTCGGGCGCAGTAATCGACCGCTCCGGTGCCTCGATATCGGCGCTCGCAGGCCGGAAAATCAGGTCGAACTCGGCCGCCAGCGGAATCTCGACCGGCTCCACGCAGCGCGCGCACGGCACCTCAAACTTGCCCGCGAATTTACCCCGCAGCCGGATGTCGGCCACGATGTCGCGCGGCCCGCGATGCTCGTGAATGACCTCAGCCAGCCCGGACGTGGCCAGCTCGCCCACCTGCGCCGCTTCCTCGCCCAGATCGACGGCTCCCGGAGCCAGCTCCAGGTCAAACTCGATCGGCTCGCGTTCCAGTTCGCTTACTTTAAACTCCATGCTATGAGCCTACGGCGCGTGAGGCAGGGCGTCAATGCGTCGCCTCGCCTGCTGTTTCCTCTGTCGCCAATGCCCGTTCAACCGCCGATTTCAGTGCGGGCAGATCGTCCTTGACCGTGTTCCAGATCGTCTCCGCCTCCACTCGGTCATATTGATGACGCAACCAGTTCCCGATTCCGCGAATCTCGCGCCACGGAACACCGGGGCAGAGGACATCGGCGCCCTCCTTCAACCTGATCGCCGCCTCGCTGATCACGAGCATTTTTCGCTCCAGCGCGGCTTGCGTCTTCCAGTCCTGAAGATACTCGTGGAGCTTCATTTCAGCGACGAATTCCTCGATACGTACGATGCCCTCGAGAATGTCGCGCAGATTGGACTTGCTATCCTCAAAAGGCACGGATAGCCTCGCGGATCGCACGCTCCCGCACCGGCTCTCGCATTGCATCCGCCTTCGCCAGGTCCACTTTGACGCCGAGCAAATCGCTGAGCCGGTTCTCGATCCGCACCAGGCTGACCAGCGTCAGGCGCTTCGAACGATCGAACTCGGCCATGAGATCGACATCCGATTGAGGAGACGCCTCTCCGCGCGCAACCGACCCGAACAGGCCCAGATGGACGATGCCGGCAGCCCGCAGCTCCGGTTCATGCTGGCGCAGTGTTTGAATGACGGCCCCGTTGTCCATGCCTCCACTCTGACACAAGCGCCAGTCCGAATCAATCGGCTGGGTGCCCCATTCTCGAATCAGCCACAAATATGGGCGCCCCATCCTTCGCTTTTTTCCAGCGAAGGGTGGGAACCACGAAAGTCAGTTTGAGTTACATCCGCCATGACCGCACCCCAACCGAAAATTGACAGGCAGCGCCGCACCCCCTAACATGGGTACCCATCGGCGTATCCAACTTCCAAGCCCTCCACACGAGAATTTTCTCAGTGGATCGACAGCGCCTCAGGGAGGGCTTCCCGAAAGGTAGAAGAGGCTGAATATGAAACGCAATCCTGCTCTTTTCATTTGTGCCCTGCTGCTTCTCAGCACCGCTTGCATCTCCCGCAGCAGCGCATCGCCCCTTGTGGAAGTTTCGAATGCGGGGGGCCCCACCATCACCACCCAGCCCGCCAACGCGACGGTCAAGGTGGGAACGGACGCGACTTTCAAAGTCGTCGCCACCGGCACAGGCACGCTCGCTTATAAGTGGTACAAGAATGGCTCTCTGATCGGCAGCGCCACGGCGGCAACCTACAAAACGCCCCCGACCACAGACGCCGACAACCATTCTTACTTCACCGTTGTCGTCTCGGACTCGGCTGGCAGCTCACCCCCCAGCAATCCCGCCTATCTCACCGTGGTCGATCCGCCCATGATCGAGGAACAGCCCAGCAGCGTGACCGTCACGACGCCGGGGGTCGCGGAGTTCGATGCATTTGCCTATTCCCAGCAGGGGCCCGTGACATGCCAGTGGTATAAGAACGGTCACGCCATCGCGGGCGCGACCAACTACTCTTACATCACTGAAGAAATCACAACCGCCGATAACAACGCGGCTTTCACCGTGATCTTTACCGTCACCGTCAACGGCGTCGCCATCAGCAATACCAGCCAGCCCGCCATTCTCACCGTCAAGGGCTCGACGCTCACCGGAACTTATCCCATCGTCGGAGACTGGTCCGGAACCGCAACCATTGCTAACCCAAACGACGGTACGACAACCTCCCAGGTGGTCGCTTCCTTCTCGCAAACTTCGTATTCCCTCACGGGAACGGTCATCTACACCGACGATAGCGGCATCCCAACCTATGGTGCCGGAGTCGCATCTCTCAACGTCCAGAATCTCTACCTGGCGACCGGCGATGGCGATGGAGATCAGATTAGCGTCGCGGCGGGTTTCACCGCGAACCTGTTAACCCTCAACCTCACCGCAGCTGGAGGCAGCGACGGATCGGGCGGGTCCGGAACTCTTACCCTGAGCGTCAATCACAATACGCTCACGGGGACAGGTACAGACACCCTCGGCGACACCATCAAATGGACACTGACTCGCGAACCATAGGAATGGAATAACCAGTGACGTTGGCGCGGCCGTGGCTTCTTGTCTGGGCGCTTCTGCTGCCCTGCCGCGCGCAGTGCGAGCCTCTGACGTTTGCGCAAGCCGTGGAGCTCGCGCTCAACCATAACGGCTACACCGGCCAGACCCCACCGGAAGCCGGCCAACCGGCAAGTCTACCCAAGCAAGGGAGCCTCGGGCAGTCCGCCAACCAGCGGTTCTGTCCGATTCATCCTGAAAACTACTCAGCGATTGCCGCGCAATTCGCCTCCGCCAATGAAATGGGCGTCCCGCCGGGAACCCCTGCCTTCAGCGCAACCCCAGCCGAACCCTCCGCCGGCGCATTCGAGCTGCGTTCCCGCGCCAGCGTCGTCCTCTGCACCGCCCTCGTGTATGCGAAACTCCAAGGCATCCGGGCTCAGCAACACGTCCTGCGCCAGCAGCAGGAATACGTCCATCGCCTGATGGACATCGAGTCACGCCGGGTTTCCGCCGAGGTGGACCACCCACTTCTCCTGGCACAGGCCAAGCTGCTGCGTGCCAGGACGCGCATGGAATCGGACGCGCTGGCCGCTTCCGAGCGCAAAACGCGGGCCGCGCTCTCTGTGCTGACCGGCCTCTCCATCGATCTGATCGAAACCGTTGAAAACTCCATGCCGCCTCTGCCGGACAATCCGGCCTCGACCGGCGAGAACCGCGAAATCCTCCAACAGTTAATGGCCTATCGCGACATCGTTCAACTCGACTACCAATCGGAATATCTGAGCCGGATCAAAGCCACGCACGATATGGCGCTGGCCAGAGCCTCGATCGGCAGCCTCGTCTTCGCGCACGTCACCGAAGAGATGAAGCTGATCGCTCTGCTTCAACTCAACAACCAGGTCCGAATGGCGAAGATACAGCTTTTGAGCGCGGCGGAAAATCTGGAGGCGTGGGCGCTCCGGCATCCGGCCCCGAATGCGAATCTGCCATCCGCACCTCCGGACATTCAGGCATCCGATTCCTCGGCGCCATCGGCCAGTTCCAACTTCGCCGCCGAAACACCTTCGCTCCTGTCGATTCTCATCGCGCCAGCGATCAAAGACCTGCCAGTAGGCAAATCCCAGCAGTATTCCGCCATCGCTACGTGGAGCAACGGCCGCGCAAAGGATGTAACTTCCGACGCCCGTTGGAACTGCTCGACGGATACCGGCGCTGTCCTCTCGTCAACCGGACTCCTGACCGGCCTCTCAGTGGGCGCGGTAACAATCCGGGTAGAGTTTCAGGGCGTCACGCACTCCCGCAAACTGGAAATCGTCGAGCAGCCCGCCGACGAATACCTCTTGCCGCAGCATTGATATGCGGCTCCATCGTTCTTCCAGGCAGAGGGCTTCAATATCCGGTTGACGGGGCGCTGCTCACCGCCGGCCCGTGGATATAGCGGCTGGCAAAGGTGAGGAACGCCGGCCAGTTGGGCACGGGCGTGTGCCCGCCGGAGTGCTCCCGGAAGCCGAGGTCGCCATCCACCAGCGCCGTTTCCACGGGCGGGAAATCCGTCGTTCCCAGGTCGTGGTTGCCCAGCAGCCGGTAGACCGGCCCGGCGGCCACTTCCGCCAGGAACATGCCGCGCGCATCGGCCCAGCCATCGCCGGGAGATTTGCCGGGCTCGTCTCTCGCACTTGAACCCGCTCCCACAAAAACCGGCCGCGGCGCGCACAAGGCGATCAGTTCGTGATTGTCCACCGGCAAATCCCCAGGGTTCAGCGGCCCCGCATACTTCAGCAGGTTTCCGGCCATCCACTGGTAAAGAGACTCGTTCATCAGGTGGCTCAGCGGCTCTCCATAGATGTGCCGGTAGAGCTTGGCCCCGCCTTCGCCCGACGAGCTCACGTATGCCACCGCGAATCGCGGGTCGTAAGCCATGGCAACCAGGGCCGTCTTGCCCAGCCGCGAATGCCCCTCGATCCCCACCTGTTTTGCATCCACGCTCTTGTCCGTCTCCAGGTAATCCAGCAGCCTGCTCGCGCCCCACGCCCAGGCCTTCAGCGCGCCCCAGTCTTCCACACCGCGCGGCTGCCCCTTGTTCATCAGGCCGATAATCCCTTCCGTCAGCCCCGCGCCGTCGTCTGCCTGAAAGCTCATCGGGGACAGCACGGCGAAGCCCCACCCCTTTTGCAACACCTCCAGCTCCCATGCCTGCCCATAATTGCCCAGCGCACTCGACCCGGCGTCGGAAACCGGGCGCGCCAGCGAGGCCTTGTACTCGGCGGAAAAGGCCAGTTCCATCATCACCGGAACCGGCCCCGCCGCGTGGGCAGGAACTGTGAGCGTGGCGTCGATCGTGACCGCGACTTGCGGGTAGCTGGAGTTGTCGACGTGACCGGCCAACCGCTTGGTCACCACCGCCTCGCCGCCCATCGTCTCCGGCGTCGCGCTCACCACCGCCCAGGCAACGCTGGGCAGATTCGGCGGCGTTCGCCCCAGAACTTCGCGGTCATAGTCCTCCACGATCTCCGGCCGCCGCTCCTTCCACCACGCTTCCGCCGTGGTCACGGCCTTGCCGTTCTTCTCCTTGAGCGCCTCGGGCAGCTTGGGGTACACATTGGCCTTTGCCTCGTCCCAGTTGGCGTCGTTTGGCTCGCCCGCCCGCAATTCCTTGATCCCCAGCAGGTCCATCAGCCGCTGATGGTCCTCTTTCGATGTCAGATGAACCGGCCGCGGTTCTGCCACTCCCGGCCCATGCAGGTAACGGCTGGCAAAGGCAAGGAACGTCGGCCAGTTCGGCCCCGGCGTGTGGCCGCCCGAGTGCTGCCGGAACGCGATGTCGCCGTCGATCAGCGCCGTCTCGATGGGCGGGAACTCCGTGGTGCCCAGGTCCCGCTTGCCGAGCAGCTTGTACACCGGCCCGGCCGCCGCGGCCGCCATGAACATCCCTTTGGCATCGATCCACGCGTCCCCGCTCGCGTTGCCCTTTTCATCCAGGCCGTTGGCCCCGCCTGAGATGAATACCGGCCGCGGCGCGCATAAAGCGATCAGCTCGTGGTTGTCCACCGGCAGGTCGCCCGTGGTCAGCGGGCCGGCGTACTTCATGAAATTGCCTGCCATCCAGTGGAACTCGCTGGCCGCGGCCACATTGGCCACCGTCTCACCGTAGATGTGCCGGTAGAGCTTGGCGCCGCCCTCGCCCGACGAACTGACATACGCGATGGCCAGCCGCGGCTCGTAAGCCATGGTCACCAGCGTGGCTTTGCCGTAGCGCGAGTGGCCCTCGAGGCCAATCTGCTTCGCGTCCACGGCCTTGTCGGTCTCGAAGTAATCAATCGCCCGGCTGGCGCCCCACGCCCAGGCCTTCAGCGTGCCCCAGTCGTCCATCTTGCGCGGCTGGCCCTTGTTCATCAGGCCGATAATGCCCTCGTTGAGCCCCGCCCCATTGTCCGCCTGGTAACTTGTGGGCACCAGCTCGGCATAGCCCCACCCCTTTGCCAGCACCTGCTGCTGCCAGGTCGGACCGTTCCCCTGCATGGCGGCAAACTGGGGAAAGCGCTTGGCCATCTGCGCCATGAATTCCTTGCTGAAGCCGTACTCCATGATCACCGGCACCGGCCCGGCCGCATTGGCGGGCGTTGAGAGCGTCAGATCGATGTCCACCTTGATGGCCGGGTCGATGGAATTATCCACATGCCCCGTGAGCTGCTTGGTAATCACCTCCACGCCGCCGTTCTTTTCCCGCGTGGTCGACACCACCTCCCAGGTGACTTTGGGCAGGTTGGCAGGCGTGCGTCCCAGGATCTCGCGATCGTACAGCTCCACAATCTCCGGCCGGCGCTCGCCCCACCACACTTTGGCCGACGTCACGCGCTTGCCGTCGTTCAGCACCAGCGGATCGGGCAGCGTGGGATAAGGATTGGCCTTCGACTCGTCGTAGTTGGCCGCGTTGGCAGCATGGGCATCGCCATTGGCGCCAGGGCGCAGCTCCTTGATGCCGAGCACGTCGAGTTCCCGCCGGTGTTCCTTTTCTGTGGCTGCCTGCTGGGCCAGCATCTCCGGAGTGGGTTGAAAGCGTGGCGGCGGCGGTGCGGGAGCGGATGCGGGAGCCGGCGCAGCCGACTGGGCCGCAAGCCAGAGCGAGCTGCAAGCGATGAAAGGGAAGAATGCCGCGAACAACGCCGCGCGGCCGGCTTTCTGGTTCAAATGGGACATGGAAACCTCGGTTCTGGACCGCCAGAGGAGTGCGGCCCAAGAATATCGATTGAGCGTGAACTCGGCAAGGGCTATCCCGATGAGGCGATTCATCCATATCGAATCAGGTGTTAACGAAACTTCGGGTGCCCCATCCTTCGCTTTTTTCCAGCGAAGGGTGGGAACCGCAGAAGCCCATTCCGAACCTTAAACACTCAACCGGATCTTCAAGAAGAAACCCCGGCCGCAAGCCTCGCAGAGCGTCATTGAAGCGTACATTGTTGCCTCACGCCCGCCTCCCCTCAAGTCCGCCGCCATTTGGCCGATGAATTTGAGGAATCGATCTGGAAAGGCCTTCAACCATGTCCATGCTCCGCGACCTCCCCATTTCAAAGAAGTTCACGTATGCCTTCGGCATCGTCTGCGCGCTCTGCCTCGCGATGGGAATTTACACATTCTTCACTTTCCGCAGTATTGAATCGAACGCGGTGGACGTCAGCGACGATAGCTTCCCGACGGTCCTGGTACTGAACGACATGCGCGGGGCCGTCAACAACGTGCGCCGCGAAGACCTCGATCTGATGCTGTGCTCCACGCCTGCATGCACCGCGGAACACACGGAGAAGCTCAAGGAACAGTTCGCGGCTTATCATGCCGGCGTTGCCAAATACGAACCGCTGATCAGTTATCCGGGAGAGCGCGAGATCTTCCAGAAGTTCACGGCGGATATGGGCCGGTATGAAGAAATCAGCAATCGAGCCAACGCGTCCCTGGCGGGCGGCAAAACCGGCGATGCGCTGGACCTGCAGATGTCCGCGGCAACGCTGGAACTGTTTCACGTGACGGTGGTGGAGCTGAATGACGATCTTAATCTGAATGCGAAGTTCGGGACAGAAGAATCCAAAGCCGTGTCCGCCGTCAGCAGGCGCGCCATGTGGATCAACATGGGCCTCACATTTCTCATCGTGTTGCTCAGCGCCATCACCGGGGTCGCATTGACGCGCCTGACGGCGCCGCGGCTGGCCTCGGTCAAAGCCGCGCTGGAGCAACTCGCGGTCAAGGACCTGACCGCCAGCGTGAATGTGACCGGGACCGACGAGATCGGCGCGCTGGGCGACGCGCTCAACTCGAGCGTGGCTGCCATGCGCGAAGTAGTGCAGTCCGTGGCGCAGGGCGCGGAGATGCTGTCTGCGGCAACCACCCAGATCAGCGCCCGCGCCGTGCAGTCGGCCGGCAACGCCAACACGCAGTCCAGCAAGACCAACCAGATTGCCGCCGCGGCGCAGGAGATGACGGCCACCATCGGAGAAATCAGCCACAACGCCGAGAGCGCGGCCGGCGCCAGCCGCGAATCCGCCGAGACCGCCACCCAGGGCGGCGTGGTCATGCAGGCCGCGGCCACCACCATGGAAAAGATCGCCTCCGCCACCAGCACGGTGAGTGAAAAGATGGCCTCGCTGGCACACCGGTCAGAAGACATCGGCAAGGTGGTCAACGTGATTCAGGAGATCAGCGAGCAAACCAACCTGCTGGCCCTGAACGCGGCCATTGAAGCAGCCCGTGCCGGCGAGCATGGGCGCGGATTCGCCGTGGTGGCCGGCGAGGTGCGCCGCCTCGCCGAGCGCACCAAGGGCGCTACCGAAGAGATTGCCGGCACCATCCGCAGCATCCAGGACGAAACGCGCGAAACGCTGGACGTAATGCAGGACAGCCGCTCCGCCGTCGAAACCGGCATCGGCGAGACCGCCGACGCGCGCAAGAGCCTGCAGGCCATCATCGAGTCGTCAAAGCACGTGGAGCATCAGATTCACCTCATCGCGACAGCCGCCACCGAGCAGACCTCCGCATCGGGAGAGATCTCCGAGTCCGCCGGGCACATTTCGCAGTTGGCCACGGAGAACGCGCAGGGCGCAGAGGAAGCCGTTGAGGCGCTCAAGAACCTGGCCAAACTGGCCAGCGACCTGGACGGCATCATCCGCCAGTTCAAGCTGGATGGCGGCAACCAGCACGGCGGCTCATTCTCGCCCAGGGCGCGGCCCACAACCGCCGCGGCGTTGCGTCCCACTCACTTCTAGGTTGAATCAGCCACAAATCTGGGTGCCCCATCCCTCGCTTTTTTCCAGCGAAGGGTGGGAGCCACGGAAGCCGACCATGGACCGTGAGCACCCGACTCGAGAACTTTCTAGAGCGGCCAAAAGAGCCGTCTATATTGTTCAACCCCTCCTGCCGCTGCCGGATCCAGTTCCGGCAGCGGATTTTTTCTTCAGGCCAAATCGCGCCGCCGCTTTTTCCTGCCAATGTCCACTATGGTAGCCTCCGGATGAGGACATTCGCGGCCATTCCCGCACGCCGGCCGCGCCGTTCACCACCCCGGACGAGGCACTTTCATGAGCGCAGCCAAATACGACCTGGCCGTGGTCGGCTCCGGACCGTCGGGCCAGCGCGCCGCCGTGGCTGCCTCCAAGCTCAAAAAGCGCGTGGCCGTCGTCGAGGCGCGCTCCGTGGTGGGTGGCGTCTGCATCAACACCGGCACCATCCCCTCCAAAACCATGCGCGAGGCCGTGCTCCATCTCTCCGGCTACAACTACCGCTCCGTCTACGGCATGAACTACCGCGTCAAGGAAAAGATCACCATGGCCGACCTCGCCTTCCGCGTGCAGGCCGTGATCAAAACCGAAGTAGACGTGACCGAGGCCCAGCTCTCGCGCAACGGTATCGACATCGTGCACGGCATCGCGCGCTTCGTCGATCCGCACCAGCTGCGCGTCGAGGGGCCGCTGGGCGACAACAACATCGAGGCCGACCGCATCATCGTCGCCGTGGGCACGCGCCCCGCCGCCTCGCCCAAAGTGCCCATCAACGGCCGCACCATTGTGAACAGCGATCAGGTGCTCGATCTGCCCTCGCTCCCGCGCTCGCTGATCGTGGTGGGCGGCGGCGTGGTGGGCGTCGAATACACCTGCATGTTTGCCACGCTGGGCGTGCGCGTCACGCTCATTGAGAAGCGCAACAAGTTGCTCGAGTTCGCCGACCAGGAGATCGTCGAGACGCTCAGCTACCACCTCCGCGACAGCCGCGTCACCATGCGCCTGGGCGAGGAAGTGGAGAGCGTGGAGGAGCTGCCCGACGGCACCGTGGTGGCCAACCTGCAGAGCAAGAAGAAGGTGTCCGGCGACGCGCTGCTCTATGCCGTAGGCCGCCAGGGCGCCATCGACGACCTCAACCTCTCCGCGGCCGGCGTGGTGGCCGACGATCGCGGCCGCATTCCCGTCAACGAGTACTACCAGACCAGCGTGGAGCACATCTACGCCGTTGGCGACGTGATCGGTTTCCCCGCGCTGGCCTCGGTGAGCATGGAGCAGGGCCGCATGGCCGCCGCCCACGCCTTCAACGACCGCAGCACCCACTCCAACCCCAGCTTCTACCCCTACGGCATCTACACCATTCCCGAGATCAGTTTCATCGGCAAGACTGAAGAGCAGCTCACCGGCGAAGACGTCCCCTACGAAGTAGGCATGGGCTACTACCGCGAGACCGCGCGCGGGCAGATTCGCGGCGACACCAACGGCCGCCTCAAGCTGATCTTTCATCGCGACACGCGCAAGGTGCTGGGCGTGCACATCATCGGTGAGGGCGCCAGCGAGCTGGTGCATATCGGCCAGGCGGTCATGATCCTCGGCGGCACGGTCAACTACTTCGTCGATACGGTCTTCAACTATCCCACCCTCGCCGAGTGCTACAAAGCGGCAGCCTTCAACGGCCTCGGCCGGCTGCACCGCTATCAGGTGGAGGAGGGATGAGGGCGGCTAGACTGGAAAGCCAAATTGGCGCTGGTAAGCGGCACGAATCTTTGAAAGGGCACGACTTCAGTCGTGCCGCAAACGCGACACCACTATCGTGGGCTTTAGCCCCTGAGGGAAGGCATCGTGACGACCGCTTATTTGCTCTGGTATACCCGCGAATGGGATGAAGGAGAGGATACCGAACTCCTGATCGGTGTCTATGAAACCGAGGCAGATGCGAAAGAGGCTATCAGGCGGCTGCGAGATAAGCCTGGTTTCATTGTCTATCCAGAAGGTTTCATGATCGTCCCCTACGAGATGGGAAAGGATCACTGGACCGAAGGATTTGCAAGAATGTGCGGAGACGTGAACCTTTTGGACAATCTCAACGCGCCCACCACGTGAGACTCTTGGATTCGACGAGGCGCCACGGCAATCGACACGCGTCCTCAGTCCTCGAACCGCTTCCACACCCGGCCGAGATTCAACTGAAAGCCCTCAACGGGTCCCTCTCCGTTCAGCATGTCTGCGGTCACACACTCAGGCTCCGCTCCAGTCCGATAGACCCAGGCCTCGCGCCGATACGGATCGATGAGCCAGGCCAGCCGCGCCCCGTTCGCAAGCCAGTCCCCCATCTTCGCCCGCAGCGCGACCGGAGAGTCCGACTCGGAGAGCAATTCGATCACAAAATCGGGGCAAACCCGCGGAAAGCCACGCAGCGCTCCCTTGGGCAGCGCGCGCAGTCGCTCTTCTGAGAGGTAAGACGCGTCCGGGTTCAGCGTGGAACCATCCGGCAGGCGGAATCCGCCGTTCGAGTCGAAGGCCCGTCCCCGCTCGTGCTTCGACCACCAAATGCCAAGCTGCTGAGATATCTCCAGGTTGCCGCTGCTCGTCCATCCACCTGTGGGCGCATGCATGTGCACCGCTCCTTCCCGCGTGCGTTCCAGGCGCACATCGGGGTTCTCCCGGCAAAGCGTCTCGAATTCCGCGTCGGAAACCGGAGGATCGAGGATCAGCACTCGGGGCAGCGTCTCGGGATCGATTCGCACCAGCGTCGCCATGAGTCGATCTTACTCCAGGTTGCGATCGCAATGCCCTCCCTGTTCGGCGGTTCCCGCGCCCCTGAGCTATTCTTATCTCGGATTCAGGTCCCCGCCGCATCCCGATCCGCGCTGCCCTGAGGAGGACTCCAATGACCACCGCCATCGGCGTCGCAATGACTGAACACATCGTGGCCGGACGCATGGAGGACCACAAGCTGGTCGGCGCGCAGCTACGCTACCCGGCCGAGGGCGACGAAGCCGACGCGCTGTCGGCCGTTCCTGCCGGCGAGCTGGTCGAGATCCTGGCCAGCCAGATCGCCGCTTTGAACGGCAACGGCGAGGGCGCTGTCGAAGCCATCGGCGTCGCGGTCCCCGGCGTGGTGCGTCACGGCGTAGTCGAAGAAGCGCCCAACCTGACTCAGCTCAAGGGCATGAAGCTGGCCGACGAACTGGGCCGCTCGCTCGCGAGCCAGGGCATCAAAGCGCCGGTCTATATCGCCAACGACGCCGACGCCATCGCCGCCGGCGTAGCCGCCACGCGCGGTCAGCTCAACAAGCTCACCCGCGTCTGGACCATCGGCAACGGCATCGGCTACGGCCGCTGGCCCTACGTCGAGGGCGTGTGGGAGGGCGGCCACATCACGGTCACACTCGACCCCAAAGAGCGCTTCTGCGGCTGCGGTGGCGTGGGACATCTCGAGGGCATCATGGGCTACCGCGCCATGCGCATGAGGTTCCTCGATCTCGAGCCGGAAGAAGTGTTCGCCCACGCCAAACAGGGCGACTCGCGCTGCCGCGAGTTTGTCGATCTATGGCATCGCGCGCTGGCCGCGGGCACGGCTTCCTTCATTCACCTGGCCGGCCCTGGCCGCTTCTACTTCACCGGCCACAACGTCGGCTTCCTTGAGCTGCCGCTCCTGCGCAGCCACCTTGAAACCATGGTGAAGATGAGCCCGCTGATCAGCTACTCGCTCGAAATCCTGCCGCCCGACGACGAGACGGCTCTGCTGGGCGCAGGCGTCAGCGCGCTAAGGGCGCTCACCTGGTGAACAAACTTCTCGAAACAATGGTCTTCTAGGGAATCTCTGAATAAGCCGCCATTTTTGAAGGGTAAGGGGCGGGTGGCCCACCCCGAATCAGCCACAAACGTGGGTGCCCCATGATGAATCGGCCACAAATCTGGGTGCCCCATCCTTCGCTTTTTTCTAGTCGATCCTGAAGAAGTGATTTTTAGATCGTCGTCGCAGACCTCCGCGGGCCGGTAGGAGCCAGGATGGTTTGAAATCGGCCCCATATGCCGAGCAGGCTGCGCAGAAAATAGAGCCAATAAGCTCCGAGGAGCTTGTGGAAGTTCATCGCGGCGGCCGCCAGCATCGCGTTGATCGCATTTCCGTAAGTGCCTCTCAGCCGGTTGCGCTCCAACCGGTGTTCGTTCTTCAGATGTCCGATGCTGGGCTCGACTGCGGCGCGGCGTTTCATCCAGCGCCACAGAGCTCTTGGTGTGCGGCCCCTTGTTCGTTTATCCACATGCACCACGACAGCGCCCGAATAATCGTGGCCGCGATAGCCCATGTCCACATGCGCCTCTCGGACCCGGTCTCCGATCATGCTCCCGACTTGCTTGATCTGCTCGGCCAGCGTGTGGCCATCGTAGGGATTGCCGCTAAAACTCTTGGCGCCCACCAGCCATCCGCCCCGGCTGGTAACCGCCACACTGACCTTGTTGCCGAACTCGTACGGCTTGCCCGCCTTACCCTTCGCGATGCACTCCACCTCGGGCTCATGCACGCTGTAGACCTTGTTCTTGTCGTGCCGCTGTTGCGCATAGATGCGATGCGCCGTCGCCAGTAACTTGGATAACTTCTCCGAAGGTTCTGTCACTTGCCGTTCTATCTCGCGGATCACTCGTCCTAACTGGGTGCGCAACTTACGCGTGCATGCGCGGGCACGTTTCATCTGCCGGGCATGCGCGTAGCGGCTCGACCCGAGCAGCAGCCGCTTGCCCACATGCCGGTAACTCTGCTTGATCGCCACGCCTTCCCCACGCGCCATCTTCACCAGCCGCTCCCGGCAGCGATGATACAGCCGCGCATCGGTCGGATAGCGAACCGCCTTGGTTTGCACCGTCGTATCCACATTGACCCGCTTCAAGTCCGCGCTCCGAATCGCCCCCATTCGGATTCCCGCCGCGATGGTCTCGCGCAGCATCTGCTCGGCTCCGGCCTCGCCCAACCGCTGCCGCCAACGAGTCATGCTCGACGCATTGATCGGCAACCGGTGCTGGAAATACCGCTCCCCGCTAAAGTGCTGCCAGTAGGGATTCTCCAACCAATGCAACACCACATCTTCGTCGCTCAGATCGTGCTGATACTTCAGATAGTGCAGCGCCACCATCAGACGCGTCGGGCTGCCAGGCGCTCCCTGGGTCGGGTGATAGGTCGCACCAAGGGCCGCTTCGAACGACGCCCAATCGATGCTCGTCCCCAACTTCACCAGAGAATGGCGCAGGTCGATGATCTGCGCCAACTCCGACTGGAATAACTCCCGCTCAACCTGCTTCGGCTCGCTCTTCGGACGCATCGTTTTCCCCAGCTATCAGCAGAATTTACTCTGGAACTGGAATAAATTATACCACGATAAGTTCATATATGTTGCTGATAATAAAGCATGTTACTGGTTTTTCAGGATCGACTTTTCTAGCGAAGGGTGGGATCCACAGAAGCCCATGCTGGGCTGTAAGACAATTCGGCCGAAACCGCATCCGTCCGCCACACCAGGTCAGGGATGGCTTTGCCCCCCGGCCACAACCTCCAGCCCATGCCGCAGCAGCGGCAGGATCGACGCCAGGCTCTCCTCGGCTCCCCGCCGGCTGCCCGGCAGGTTCACGATCAGCGTCGTCTCGCGCAGACCGGCCACGCCGCGCGAGAGCCACGCATAGGCGTTGCTCACGGCGCCGCGTGAACGCATCGCTTCAGCCAGCCCCGGCGCTTCGCGGTCGATCACCCGGCGCGTGGCCTCCGGCGTGCGGTCGCGCGGACCCAGCCCGGTCCCGCCCACAGTCAGCACCAGCGCCGCGCCTCCACGGCTTAGTTTTTCCATCGCGAATGCGATCAGGTCTTCGTCATCGGGAGCCATCACAGGCAAGATCTCAGCCTGCGGGAAGTGCTCCCGCAGCAGCGCTGCCACGGCCGGCCCCGCCGTGTCTGCCATGACGCCCTGCGAACAGCGATCGGAAACAGTCAACACGCCCATCAGCATGATCTCGATTGTAGTGGCCCGAGCCCAGACTGCCCCAGCCAAAGGTGCTGTCATCCTGAGCGGAGCGTAGCGCAGTCGAAGGACCTGCGTTTCGGAAACGCGGTCGATGAATCGAACGCCATCCGCGCAAAGCCCGCTCCTGCCTACTCCACCGGCAGCGCCGCGCGTGGCAGCATCTTGATGGTATGCAGCCAGGTCTCCACCAGTCCGGGCCACGCCGTCACCGGCAGCTCCGTGCGGCGCAGGCCGTAGCCGTGGCCGCCCTCAGCATAGAGGTGCAGCTCGGCCGGAACCTTGGCCGCCTTCAACTGCAGGAAATACACCGTCGCATTTTCCACGTGCACTGGGTCGTCCTCGGCCTGCACGATGATCGTCGGCGGCGTAGTCGCAGTCGGATTGATCTCGGCATTGGCCGCGAAGCTCTTGTCGGCCAGCGCCAGGTAGCCCGGATAGATCACCACGGCAAAATCTGGCCGGCAACTGAGCTGGTCAGCCGCGTCGATGGGATAGTAGAGCCGCTTGTCAAAATGCGTGCTCAGCGCCGCGGCCAGGTGCGCGCCGGCAGAAAAGCCGAGCACGCCCACGCGCGCCGGATCGATATGCCACTCGCGCGCATGAAGCCGCACCAGCCCCAGCGCCCGCTGCGCATCTTCAAGCGCTGCCGGCGACTTGGGGTACGGACCCGTGCCCGGCACGCGGTACTTGAGCAGCACGCAGTTGATGCCGGCCGCGTTGAGCCAGTCGCACACCTCGGTGCCCTCAAGATCGATGGCCAGAATGTTGTATCCGCCCCCCGGAAACACCACCACCGCCGCGCCGGTGTTGCGCCCTTTGGCCGTGTAGAGCGTGATGGTGGGCGCCGAGACGTTGCCCAGGCGAATGAGCGGCTTGCCTGCGATCAGGTTGTCCTTGGCGGTAGTGGTGTCGCCCTCTTTGCCTGAGTTCGCGACAGGATCAGGCGGCGCAGCGGGCCACACGTTCAGCGTCACATGGTCCGGCGAAGGCGGCCACGCGGGGTGCTGTGCGAACAAGCTTGCAGAAAAGGCGGCGGCAAGAGCAACAACAAAGAGGCAGCGGCTCATGTGCGGAATCTCCATGAAAATTCGTCGCAGCGATAATCGCAGCCGATGGGGTTCCGTTGCAAATTAGCACGGAGGAGGAGCCTCCACAACACTTCGAATCCCTATCCGCACTGTGCGTTCAGTCCGCGGGTGTGGTGAACGTGAGCGCCTTCCCATCGACAAAACTGGGCGAAGTGATCGAGTCCTGCGCCTGGAGCTGGAAGGCGTATTTCGTTGAAGGGCTGAGCCCAGAGATGGGGATGCTGACTGTAGCGGAATCGGAGATACTAGCGTCGGTGAATTCTAGAGCTGTCGTGAAGGCTTTGGGGCTGGACGCGGGGCCCCATACGAATTGGTAATAGATCGCAGTGCCACCTATCGAGGCGGCACTGATGGATCCGTTGAGAAGGGCGGAGTTCTTTGCAATGGCGCTGGCTGCAATGGTGGTGGGAACGGGGCGGGGAACCACTGTGTAATATCCGACGGCGGTCTGGCTCCAGGTGCCAACGATGTGCCCAGTGAAGTCTTTCGTGGATGTCCAAATGTTCGCGAAGAAAGCGAACCAGTCGGCAGGCAGAGTAATTGGGCCTGTGTACGCCTTCAGCACTTCGGTCTGGCTGGAGGGATTGGAGCTGTCGGCCACGGTGTAGTAAATGGTGGCTTCGGGGTCTGAATCCGTCATCGTGAGGATGGAACCGACGGGAAGATTGCCGGGATTGGAGCCGTTCACCGAAAGCTCAGGCGTGGGAGCGTAGAAGAGATGAGCCACGGTGGTGCTGGAGTTCGGTGAGCCGGGAGAAAAGGCATTCACGATGGTGGTCTTCGAAATGGTGAAGGGCGCGGTGTATTTTGGCGAGCTTGTGTTGGGGACGGAACCGTCGGTGGTGTAGTAGACGGTTTCGCCAGCCTTGGCGGGAGCGATTTTGATTGACGCCGGCATCGGGACGATTCCTCCGCTCGGGGCAATGACCGGAGCGTTCGACGGCAACGCATTCACTCCCGTCAAGCTTCGAATGACGCTGTTGCTCGTATCGGCAATGTATAGAAGGCCGGAGGGACCGAAGCCGATGGAGTTGGGAGAGTTCAACTCCGCGCCCGTGGCCGGGCCGCCATCGCCGGAGTAACCTGCACTCGATGCATCGGTTCCGATTCCGCCGGTTCCAGGTTCGATGTTGACGGATCCGGCGATCGTGTAGATATATCCGTTGCCAGCTTCGATGACCCGGATCAGGCTGTTGGAGCTGTCGGCGAAGAAGAGATTGCCGGCGGAGTCGACCAGGATCGAGTGAGCTCCGCCGATTTGAGCCTTTGCCGCCGGGCCGCCGTCACCTGACAATCCGCACGAGTAACCCCTGCTTCCCGTTGGGATTCCTTTGACCAGCGAAGTGATCACGTGGGTCTTGGTGTCGATCCGCCGAATGGTGCAGTTACCCGAGTCGGTGAAGAAGATATTGCCGGATTTGTCGATGGCGATGCCCTCGGCGTTGCTGATCGCGGCGCTTGTAGCCGGGCCGCCGTCTCCGGAGAAGCCCTGGTACCCGACGCCCGCAACGGTGGTCATGACGCCCGATTGGCCGTCGACCCGATGAATAACGGGAAACTCGTCGGAAATGTAGAGATTTCCGGATTCATCCAAGGCGATCGCGAGAGGAAAGCAGAGACTGGAAGCGGTGGCGGCAGCGCCGCTGTGCAGCGGACCGCACTCGGGCAGGCCGGTGAACTGAGAATCGATGAAGCCGTCGCCGGCCACCGTGGAGATCTTGCCTGTCGCTGCGTCGACGCGCCGAATTACGTTATTGTAGAAATCCGCAATGAAGAGGTTGTTGGAGGAATCGATGGCCAGAGACAGTGGGATGGCAAGCTCGGCTTCCGTTGCCAGTCCGTAGTCGCCGGAGTACCCGCCTGCGCCGGTACCAGCGTAGATGCTGATGATGCCGGAAGACGCTTCGACCTTTTGCACGGTATTGGTATCGGGACTCGCAATATAGAAGTTGCCCTTGGAATCGACAACGACAGACTCGGGGTTGAGCAGATCCGCCTTGAGAGCCGGACCTCCAATGCCGCTGACTCCCGGCTTGCCAGTGCCGGCGACGGTGGTGATGATTCCGCTGGGGCCGGTCGATGTGATGGCCGGCCTGGCTATGGGGACCGGTTCCGCGACAGGGCGAGAGGAGCCCGCTTCCTGGGCCAAAGCCGGGATAACAGAACACACGGAGGCCAAAAGCAGAAGGAGGGCAAAATTGTTGGGTTTCATGGCGAGATCATTGTAGCGCGATGGGGCGAATATTTCCTGCGACTCAAGAGGATCATCCGCTGGCTGACTGATTTGTCGCGAACGATCTCGAAGCGCCCTGTTCCCTGTTCCCCGATTTCTGTTCCCTGTTTTCTGATCTACCATTGAGTCCATGCACGTTCTCTCCGCCGCCGAGATGCAGGCCTGCGATCGCGCCACTACGGAGCGGTTCGGGATCCCCTCGCTCCAGCTCATGCGGTCGGCCGCGGCAGCCGTGGCCGCGTTTGCCCGCGAGCACTTCCCGCAGGCGCGCCGCGTGACCGTGCTCTGCGGACGCGGCAACAATGGCGGCGACGGCATGATGGCCGCGCGCCTCCTCGCCTCGGCCGGCCTCGAAGTGACCACGCTGCTGCTCGGCTCGCCCGAGGGCCTCAAAGGCGATGCGGCTGTTGCGTGGCAGGAGCTGGCCAGCCCCCCGTGCGGACTGATTCACGTCATTCACTGGGCCGACGAGCTGGACCGCCACACGACCGCGCTCTCTGCCGACCTCATCGTCGACGCCGTGCTCGGCACCGGCTTCAAGCCGCCGCTCGAGGGCCTGGCCCTCAAAGCACAGCAGTGGATTCAAGGCTCGCACGCGCCGGTGCTGGCAGTCGATCTGCCCTCGGGCTGGCCAGCCGATGACACCGCCGCCACGCCCTCAGGCGCGGCTTTTCCCGCCGACGCCGTCATCACCTTCACCGCGCCCAAGCCGGCGCACGTCTTTGGCCAGCTCACCCGGCGCTGGGATCAGCCCATCGTCGTCGCGCCCATCGGCTCACCCGATGCGGCCATCCAATCCACATCGGGCCTGCACTGGGCCGGCTCCGCCCACGCGCTCACCGAACCCGACCGCCCCGCCGCCAGCAACAAGGGCAACTTTGGCCACGTGCTGGTGGTGGGTGGCTCGCTGGGCTCGGCGGGCGGCAAATCGGGCGCGCCCTCCATGACGTCGGTCGGGGCCCTGCGCGCCGGCGCCGGCCTGGTCACGGCGGCCGTTCCGTGGCCCGCAGCGCCGCTCGTCGCGGCAGTTGCGCCGGAGCTGATGACGCTCCCGCTCCAGGCCAACGCAGCCGGCCAAATCAGCGCAGACAATCTCGCGCCCGATCAAATCGCCGCGCTCACCAAAGGCATTACAGTCCTCGCCATCGGCCCCGGCCTCGGCCAGAGCGCCGACACCATCAAGTTCACCACCGGCCTGCTGTCGGCCACCAAAATGCCCGCCGTCATCGACGCCGACGCGCTCAACATCCTCGCCGCCAAGCCCGTGCTGCTCTCCAAGCTCTCGCGCGGCCGCACCCTCGTGCTCACGCCGCATCCCGGCGAGATGGCCCGCCTCACTGGCGCCACCATTGCCGAGGTGCAGGCCGATCGCCTTGAAGCTGCCCGCAGCTTTGCCCAGCGCACCGGCGTCACCCTCGTGCTCAAGGGCGCGCGCACGCTCATCGCCCATCCTGACGGCCGCGTAGCGGTCAACACCACCGGCAACCCCGCCATGGCCAAGGGCGGCAGCGGCGACCTGCTCACCGGCGTCGTAGCCGCCCTGCTGGCGCAATACCCTTGCGACCCTGCCCGCGCCGTCGAGGCGGCCGTTTACCTCCACGGGCTCGCCGCCGACCTCGCCGTCCGCCAGGCCGACCAGCACACTTTGCTCGCCACCGACTCGCTCGCACAATTTTTCCGGGCATTCCGCTTTCGCTCACGGGGTGATTACGGGTATGTTTGGTTGCAGGGGCTTCCGGCGCAGTGTGCCGGCCCAGCCGCCCATGAGGCAAGACCATGACCAACGCCGCTCCTCCCGCCGAAGGCCGGATCCACGAGTTCACCACGCAGAGCGGCGCGGACACGGTTGAAGTGGGCCGCAAGCTCGCGCGCCTGCTCAAGCCGCCGCAGCTGCTGCTCCTCCGCGGCGACCTCGGCACCGGCAAGACCACGCTGGTCAAGGGCATCGCGCAGGCGCTCGACGCCGCCGAGCCTGACGAAGTCACCAGCCCCACCTTCACGCTGCTGCACGAGTACGACGGCACCCAGGACGGCAAGCCCATCAAGCTCTACCACCTCGACGTCTACCGCCTTGAGGGCGAGCGCCAGCTCGAAACCCTCGGCCTCGACGAGCTGCTCACCCCCAACGCGCTGGTATTTGTGGAGTGGGGCGACAAGTTCAAGAGCATCCGCAAGCGCGCCACCGGCGAAATCGCCATCACCTCCGCCGGCGGCGACGCCCGCAAAATCACCGTGACGCTGAAGGAATAGCGGCGGTGCTGAGAGTCTCATCGAATTCTCTGCTTTCCTATCCTTGCGATAGAGAAAATCGCGAGGATAGGGCACACGGCAGCGGTTTATTGGATTGGAGGCTGCACTTTGCGAGTGATGGAAAAGCCATCGTTAGGGTCACCGTGCCATTTGGGAGCGTTTGGCTTTGGCTGCCCTACTGTGACAAACAAGAAATTGAGTGTAGTAAGCGAGTTCACCAACCGGAGAGCATCCGGTAAAGTCCAATCCACAGGTGCCCTGCCGTGCAATATCCAGTGACGATTGATGAACGTCGGCTGCTGCTGAGTGAAATCGCTGGGAGCGAACACGCGGCTCAAGAACACAACACCTGCCTTCCAGAACACTGCGTCGAATGTGTCGTCCTCATGCCACTTCGCTTCCAGAAGCACCTTGAATGGTGAAGTGACATTTGGAGACATGAGAGAAGCTTGCACCAACGCGCTGGCGAGTGGCCGACCCTTGAATCAGCCCAAAAAGTAGGTGCCCCATCCTTTCGCAGTTTCATCGCGGAATAGTGGGCCACCCGCCCGACGCTTATAAAAGACTGTAAAGAGCTGTAGTTATAAATATCCCACCTTAGTCGCAAAGAACGCGCCGAAGGTGGGGCACCCGCTGTTCTGGCCTTGGTGGCTAGCTCAAAAACCCATGATGTTATATCCGCAGTCAACGTAAATCGTCTCGCCGGTGATGGCGCCCGACAGCTCGCTGGCCAGGAACAGCGCCGCCCCGCCCACCTCGAGCTGATCCACGTTGCGGTGCAGCGGAGCGCGGTCGGCATGGGCCTTCATCATCTCGCCCAGCGCGCCCACGCCGCGCGCGGCCAGCGTCTTGATGGGGCCGGCGGAGATGGCGTTGACGCGGATGTTGCGCGGCCCTAGGTTCCACGCCAGATAGCGCACGGTAGATTCGAGGCCCGCCTTGGCCACGGCCATCACGTTGTAGTTGGGGACCACCTTCTCGGCGGCGTAGTAGGTGAGCGTCATGATGCTGCC
>Ga0302324_100002116_pt1 | contig 46779 bp, 37 predicted proteins | sample Palsa_T0_1_FD_201949 | JGI IMG/M metagenome (GOLD analysis project Ga0302324, IMG submission 201949) | Peat permafrost microbial communities from Stordalen Mire near Abisko, Sweden - Palsa_T0_1 | ecosystem: Environmental > Terrestrial > Soil > Palsa > Peat permafrost | place: Sweden: Abisko... | reverse complement strand
CCTCATAGTTCCAGATTGTGCGCCGCCGACCCTAGCTCAGCACGCGGCTCACGGGGATGCGATGAATCCTGTAATAGCCCGTCACCAGCAGCTTGTAGCTCACTTTAATCGCAACGGCCAGCGGCCCCACCAGCCAATTGGCGTGCCGGGAATAGACCCCGATCAGCTCGGTATTGATGCGCAGCATCCTCGACCAGGATTGCGTCGAGAATCCCCCGGCGCCCTGCACTGTCGCCACCACGTTGGTGGTCTGTACGCGGGGCTTCTTTTTGAAGATGCGGAGGAAGTAATCGATGTCGGCGCCCCTGAGATCCAACCTGAAACGCTCGCTGCGAAGCAGGCTTGCGGAACCGAAGGTGGAGTAATGCGGATTGTGCAATCCCAGCGGCACGCCGCCACAACGTGCCGGCAAGGCGTGGGTCATGCGCACGACATTGCCCCGGGGCACGGCACTGATGTCCTGTACCAGCACCGTGTTCGCCACCAGCAGGTCGTGACTGGACAGCTCGGTGGCCACTTCGCTGGCCTTGATATTGCCGGTGAAGACATCGTCACTGCCGAGCCAGCCGATAAACTCGGTATCGCACGCCTCCAGGCCCTTATTGAGCGCGTCGAATATGCCGCGGTCCCGCTCCGACACGAAGATATCGTCTTCGCGCAGGGAGGCTTTGATCAGCTGCTGAATCTCCGGGGACGAACCGCCGTCGATCAGCACTATTTTTACGATACCGGTGTCATCAAAGCTTCGAATGCTGCGAATCGCGCCAACGATCCGCGGATCGCCGTAGCTGGCGAGGATGATGGAAATTCGCTTAGGTTCTGTCATCGAGAATCTTGTCGACCAGATCATGGATGCCCGCGACCAGGTCCATCTTCAGCGTCCAGCCCAGCTCCTTGTTCGCGATCGCAGGGTTGGCGAAGCGGCCGATATCCCCGGTGGGCTTCGAGGTGTCGAAAACGATGTCTTTGATCCGGATTTTCGGGTGCGCCTGGATGATGCGCGCCACCTCGGCAATCGTCGTGCAGGAGGAAGGTCCGATCATGAAGGTCGATAGCGATCCGTCGTAATCGAGCGCCAGGCGGATAGCGGCCACCACGTCCGATACGTGCAGAAACGCCCGCCCCTGCCGACCGTCGCCCCACACGGTCAGGGTGCCGTCGGTGGCGGAAATGGCGCGATTGATCAACGACGGAATCACTTGCGCCGTGCCGTCGTTATAGGCACACGGCCATCCATAGACGTTGTGCAGGTCGAGCACCACGAACCTGGTCGCGGAGCCTTTGGTGACCAGACGGAACTCAATTTCCCCTATCAGCTTGCTCCAGCCGTAGCCGGACTCCGGATCGGCCGGAAATTTGTCCGCCTCGGACAGCACCGAGGAGGTCACCGAGCGCTGCATGCCCTGGGGATAGGAGCAGGCGGTACCCAGATAGATCAGGCGTGCCGGGGATTTCTGCGACACTACCCGGGCCACATTGGTATTGATCAACACGTTCTTCTGGAATATCTCCCACTCGTTCGAGAACACGTAGCCAATACCGGCGACAATGTCCGCGATATGTACCAGGACATCGCCGGGTCTCATGTCCTGGAACCAGCGCTGATCGGCCGCCAGGTCGGCATGACGGAATACGAATTTCGAATGCGCGGAGAGTTGCCTGATATTGGCCTGGGTGCCGCGCCAGAAATTGTCGATGCCGATGACCGCATGGCCGTCGGTCAGCAGCGCCTGGACGACGTTTGAGCCGATCAATCCCGCCGCGCCGGTGACGTAAATCCTGCGATCGCTGTCGGTCATTTGACTACCTTGATCCTGGAACTCGGATGCTGAAACACGAAATTGTTGAGGTACGCATTCTCACCGGGTTTGTATTCCGCACTCAGGCGAATCGCGAGATCCGATGGCTTTTGAAGATCCTCGATGCCATTGGCACTGAACTCCTCGTAGCGCCGATTGCGGAACACGAAACAGCTGTACCCCAGCGAGCGCAGCGTCTCGAAAACATAAGCGTACGCGGGGTTGTGTCGCGCCTCAATTTCGCAGATGAGGAGCGGTCGATGGGCTTCGAGCGTTTTCTGGGCGCCAAGGACGACCTGATTCTCATAGCCTTCCACGTCGACCTTGATGATGTCGATCCTGCTGCCCGGCGACAGCGAGCCGGCCAGATAATCATCAAGCGAGGTCTGGGTTACCTTGTCCACGCGCGCGCCGGAGCTTTGGGCAACGGGATTGCTGGTATTCAAAGTCGCCTCGTGGCGCGCGTTCTCGTCCTCGCCCGGCGTATAAAGTTCGGCCTCACCGGCGTATGCGCCCACCGCGGCATTGACCAGTTTGATACGCGTGCCAAACAGCAATCTACTGAGGTAGCTGAAATGCCAGGCGCCGGGCTCGAAGGCGATCACCTGGTTCGACACCCGGTCCAGCAGCCAGGCATAGCCACCCATGGCAGCGCCGACATCCACTGCCACATCGACCGATCGCGGCGGCAGGGAATGCAGGAACGCCATCTCCGCCTCGGGAAAATGCCTATGGCTCCAGATGAACCGCCGGAACAGTCCATCCAGCAGTGGCATTGTGGCCAGCAGTTCTTTTGCGCCGGTTCTGATTCTGACGTCCATCGGTGAGTAGGGTCTGAAGTCCGATGCTTCAACCGGGCACGAGCATGCGTTCAAAGGAACGTTGCACCGCTGATACCGCAAACTTGGAACCGGCCACCTTCTGCAGGCGCCGTGAGCGGTCGCCGGCCCCCTGGTTCTGCAGCAGACGCGACAGCACCTGCGGTATGTCTTCCACGCGCGAGACTACCTGGACCACATCATCGCCAAAGTAAGCCGACAGTTCCGCAAAGCATGGGCGGTCCAGGGCCAGGATCTGCACGCCGGTCGAGAGCGCGTCAAGAGCGGAGGCAGAGAGGGATGCCGTATATCCGGCCGTGTAGGGGAAGCACGCCACACTGCAGCGCGCGATCTCCGCCAGGTATCCATCCTTGCCCGCCAGCGGCTCACTGGTGCCGGCGCCAATATCCTCGATCTTGCCGCCGCCGATTGCCACGAAGCGGAACGCAGGGAGCAGTCCCGGCAGTCCGGCGAAGGCCTCGAAGCTCTTGATCTGGGTCCGATAGCCGAGGAAACCAACCGTTGGTGGAACCGCCAGTGCCTGTTCGGAATTGACAGGTGTCACCGGTAACTGCACGACAAAGATATTGGCATCGTTCAATTTCTGCGGAGCGGCATCAATCAGCCGGCGCTTGATGAAGTCATCCAGCACGACCAGCGATATCCGGCTGCCAGGCCGCCGCAGCCGCAGCCATGTTTTGGCCCAAAACCCGATCGACAGCCAGCTCTGCCTGGACGATGCAAATATGCCCTCGATGTCCCCGTGCAGCACCACGTGAACTCCCCGGCGCCGCAGCAATCGATTGGCCCACTCAATGAGAATGAGTGAAGTGGGAAACACGCAAGTCACCAGCAACACGTCCTGCGGCCGCAGCGCCAGCATCCGGCGAAACACCACATAGAACTCCACCAGGCTCTTGAGCACCAGCCGCCGCTTCTCGGGATTCATGACGAACACCGGTTTGGGCGTCACCTTGGCCAGCACCTCGGTCGAAAGATTGCGCGCCGTTGACTTCGAGGTACAGAGCACTATCTGGAATCGATCGCTGATCTGCGGGCTGGCGGTAAGGGCACGAAGGTAGCCCTCCAACAGGTATATATGCTGCACCCCGACTTTGCTGGGCTCAAGAAAATACAGCTTCCCCATCATGCGTCATTGGCACCTGATAGCACCGGCAGCGGATACACGAGCTTCAGGGACGAGTAGCGAGGTTGGGATTCGAAATGTCGGCGAAAATGCCACGGAAACACCAGCGCATAATCCGGGTTGCGCCCGATGGCCTGCCCCTCTTCGATGATCGGCACATGCGTGCCCGGCGTAAAGGCGCCGAATTTGTCCGGGTTGATCTCGCCAATGCACTCCAGCAGCGAGGAGTCGATGCCGCAGTACTGGAGGATGACATTGCCCTTGGTCGAGGCACCAAGCCCCACAACGCGTTTGCCGGAACGCTTCGCCGTCTCCAGGAAGGCGCGCAGCGCGTCTCGGGACTTGCGGACGTTCTCGGCGAAGGCGACGTAGGTTTCAATACGGCCGAGCCTCTGCGTCAGCTCCTGCTGCAGGACGGTTTCCACGCTTGGCGTGGGTTTCAGGCGGCCGGAGAGTTTCTGCGCGGTCACTGAAAAACTGCCGCCGTTGACATCGCTCTGCTCGACATCGACCACGCGCAGGCCGACGCGCTTGGCCATCCATAGAATCTGCGCCAGCGCATAGTATTCCAGATGCTCGTGGCACACGGTGTCGTAGGAGTTCGTGGCCAGCATGGCGGGCATGTAGCTTTGTTCGAATACCCAGACGCCATTGTCGGCCAGGATATTGTGTACCTGCTGCATGAATCCCAGCGGATTCTCCAGGTCGTAGAACATCGCAAACGAGGTCACCACGCTGGCCTTTTGCCCGTTGCTCCGGCGCAGGAACTCATCATCGCTGAAGAAATCCGGAATCAGCTCGATGGCATCGGTATAGAACTGCCTGAATTTGTTGCCGGTGGGATCAAAGCCCAGCAGCCGGTACTTGCGCGCATCGTACTGCTTGAGCGTCGTAGCATCGTTACTGCCGATGTCGACCACGATATCCCCATCCGAGATGACGCCCAGTCCCTGGATGCGTGCAACCTTGGACCGCAGATGCGCCACCATCGAAGGATTCAGGCCGGAGCGATAACCGTAGTTCGCACCGTACATCTCATCGATCGAATACGAATGGGCCAGCTGCAGCAGACCGCAGCCATCCGAACCCGCACACTTCACCAGCGTCAACGGCCCGGAGGTCAGCTTCTCATCGACCGACTTCGGAAACACTCCCGTAAGAGCCTGCTGCCCGAGCTCAAGCACGGTAAGCAGATTGCCGTTGCCGCAGATTCTGCAGGCACCAATTTTCCTATACACAGCGGTTCTCCATCAGACACCTATTCACGCGCGTCGGCTCGTGCCTGTGCCAGCTCGTGCTCGACGAGTTCCACCATGATTTGGCCGACCGAGGTACTTGCATTCCATCCGAGGGCGGCGTGTATCTTGCGTGGATCGCCCTGCAGGCTCATCGACTTCGCAACGCGCGACTCAACCTCGTTCGTCCGGACATAGTCAGTGTACTTGAGATCCAGGTGGCCAAAGGCGATTTCGCACAGCTGGCGAACGGTCGTGAGCCTGCCAGTGGCGACGATGTAATCGTCCATCGTGTCGGCACAGGCCATCCGATACATCGCCTCGACGTACTCGGGCGCGTAGCCCCAATCGCGCTGCGCATCCAGGTCGCCCAGCGCCAGCGAATCCTGCAGCCCGAGCTTGATCATCGCCGCGGCTCGGGCAATTTTCTTGGTGACGAAACTGGTCGAGCGCCGAACACTTTCATGATTGTAGAGGATCGCCGAACAGCATCGAACACCGTACGCGCGGCGGTAGATGCCGATCATGTGATGGGCATAGAGCTTGGCGGCACCATAGGGACTCTGCGGCCAGAGCGCCGTGCTCTCCGACTGCGGTGTTTCAGAGACTTTGCCGAACATCTCGCTGCTGGAGGCCTGACAGAACACCATCTGCTCGCGCCGGTCGGATTTGCGCAAAGCCTCCAGGATATCGATCGCAAAGCCGCCGTTCAGGCGAGTCAGCCGGTACGGATCGTTGAACATTCCCTCGCCGGTGGCCTTGGCGGCAAAGTTGAAAATGTGCGAGGGGCGGTATTCTGCGAGCAGCTCGCCGATTCGCAGCGGAGTGCCGTAGTCGAATAGCGTCATGCGAAAGTGATCGGGAAAACGCGCGCTCAGATCCAGTCTTGGCGCGCCTTCCTTGGATGTCAGCCCCAGGACCTCGAAATCGCGCTCCAGCAGCAGCGCCGCCATGTAGTAGCCATCCTGGCCGGTAATGCCCGTAACCACGGCTCTCATGGACGATCATTCTTCACTTTGTGCATAAAGAATCAGGAAAATATTCGACAGCGAGATCGGATTGAGCATGCAGGCGATGATGAAGATGAATCTCTGGACTTTCGCCTGCATGGTGGAACAGCGCTGCAGCGCCCGCCGCAAAAACACGTACAACAGCGCGAGCGCGACCACGCCGCCGCCGTAGAGCATCTCGCCAATGGCCGGCAGAATATAATCGGAGCCCGTGTCCATGAAAACGCCCGACTGCGCCGCAAAGACGTTGTATTGCGACATGAAGCTGACCGGGCTTCTCAGTTCCAGTTCGGGAATCAGATTCAGGAGCATCGTGAAATAAATGTGGCCCACGCGCAGGTTCAGGCTGGCGTCGAATATGACCGATGCAAATCCGGTCCCCGTGCCAAGGCTCGCGATAGTAGACACGCGGCCAACCAGGCCGGCGGAGCCTGCATAGAAGTCCGCCAGCACCAGCAGCGCCAGCAGCGCCGCAGCGCTGAAACGAATCAGGGGCCGCAGCTTCCAAAGCGGAAAGACCAGCAGCAGCATCGCCAGCACCGAGCCGCTCAGCACTACCGATGTGGCGGCGCAGGTAATGTAGATGCCGTTCTTCGCCCCCTTTTGGGACAGCAGGTACATCAACTGCAGCATCGACAGACTCCCGTAGTAGGACGCCTCGGGGGTCAGGCTCGGCACACCACTGCGACCGGCCACATACCTGCCGATGCTCAGATCGTATCCGGCCTTCACCAACAGATATTCCCAGGCACCCGCGATGAACCATACGACCACGGTCATCTTGACGGCAGTTGAAAGATAGTCCCCACGATCCCGCTGGCAGACAGTCCATAGGACCAGGAATGTGACATACGTGTAGGCGGTACGCGCGAGCCCGAACCCGACGTGCGCCCTGGCCGCATAGACCGCGATGCAGAGCACCGACAGAAACACCAGTGGCAGATCGCGCCTGCTGAGGAACTGCTCGGTCCGGAACGTAAAGAGTGCGATCAGGGCCATCAGCAGAATCCAGGGCTGAGTATCCCCGTCGAACGCCCGCGGATAGAACATCACCGGGCAGCACAGCACCAAGGGCAGAATGCCCAGATCCTTTTTCGGAATGCTCCACTGCAGGACCCGCGAGAGAATCGCGCCCTGGCCGATGCGCAGTGCCGTTGCGCTAGGGGGCAATCGAAGTGCCTATTGATTGCTGGAACGCACGATTCCAGCGCCGAGTGAGGCCCCGAAGCCCACGAGCGCGCCGCCCAGGACCCACAGCCATTTGATCGGCGATGATGGCTTTTCCGGGACCGCCGCCGGGTCGATTACTTTCAAGGCATATTCGACCTCACCCCTCGCAATCATCTGTTTCTTGATTTCCGACTGGATCAGCGAGTAGATGACATTCCTGAGTTCAACGTCGGTGGTGCCCTGGATCTCGGCCCTTAAATAGGCCACGTTCCTGTCAGCCTCCTCTATCGCTCGGTCACGTACATAGGCATTGGTCAGCCTGACCAGGCCATTGGCCCAATCCGCGGCAGCTTTCGGATCGGTCCACGTGATACTCATCGCCACCAGGCCGGTCTTGTTGTCCTCCGATATCGCGCGGACCTTTTCCTTGAAGTATCTGCTGCCCTTCCACAGGGTGGGAACCTTGTCGGGATCGGTGACGTTCCAGCGCCTTGCCGCCGCGTCCCATCGGCGCTGGTACAGAATGGGCAGCAGGTCATTGTCGTGGATGAAGCGCTCCGTCAGCGACTCTGATTGCAAAGTCGCCACCGCTTCGACTTTGGCGCTGTTGCTGCCCAGCCCCGACAGTCCAACCAGCGACGCCACTCCGCCCAATTGCGACACCGCGCTGCCTACACCACCCAATGCGCTCGATCCCGATTGGCTGGTGACGGGTAACAGCAGGATGTCCGCCTCGTACTTCTTCGGCAGCAGAAAGACGATCACAGCGGCCCCGGCCGCGCATACGGCGATTGCGATCAGCATCATCCAGCGTTCACGCCAGATGATTCGAACCAGGTCACCGACACTGACCTCGCCACTGCCGGCAGCGGGCGAGCGCAGCGAAGCCTCGTCTAGGGACGCCGACATGCGGTTCTTCGGTGTAGTTGGCGGGTATCCATGCCTAGATAGTGCGCACTTCAGCAGTCGCAATCGCAATGTTGTAGAGAATGGTCGTGATCGCCTGCCACAGCACCAGGCCCGGGAGGCGCTCGGTATCCAACGGCACCACGATGGCATCTCCGGGACGAATGTCGACGCCCTCACTCGAAGTGAACCAGCCGCGATGCCCCGATTCGACGCTGCCATCGGCTCGCACCACGTAAATCTGCTTGCGGTCGGCCTGCCGTGTCACCCCGCCGCTCTGATCGATGTAGTCATCGCGCGACATCTGTCGTTTGTACAAGTGCGAAGAGGCCGATTGCACTTCGCCGATCACCATGACCTCCTGGCGCTGCTTGGGCACGATCAGTTCATCGCCGTTGCGAAGAATGATGTCGTCGCTCGAACCCGGCTTGGCGTGCAATGAGGCTTGCAGGTTGATGACCAGGCGCCCCACGGCTTTGGCCGCTTTGACCTGATCCAGCAGCGTCTGTCCGATACTGACCGCCTGGACCGACCCGGCGCTGTTACCGCGCGCCGCTTCCAGGGCTTCTTCGGCGATGTCCTGGCGCATACGCTCCGCAAAGCGATTGAGCTGCTCCTGTTCGCGTTGCTTGAGCTCGGCCCGGGTAAACACGCTGCCGGCGACGAAAGCCAGGTCGGTCAGACCGCCGGCGCGCTCGACGACGGACCGCAGGGTCTCACCGCGCTTGATCGTATAGGTGCCCGGAAAGCGAACCTCGCCCTTGAGCGTGACCTGATCCTGCTCGGTCCAGCCCGAGATCTGCTTGATCGAGAGCCGATCGAAAGGTTTCAACATCACATTGGCGTTCTGATCGTTGGCGCGAATCGCCGCCAGATCGATCGCCAGCACCTCGGTTCGCCGCTGCTCGCCGTCATCGACGATGTAGCGCGACAATTCGGCGTGGGTGCCATAGGCCGCGGAGTCGAGGCTGCCACCGGCACGGATCAGGTCGCCGACCCGCATGCCCGTCTCCAGCGGATAGTCTCCAGGCACTTTTACGCGCCCATCGATGTGCACGATCTGGACCGGCTGATTCAGATTCGCCTGCACCCGCAACTCATCCATGAGCGGCTGGATCACCGAATCGCGACTGGTCTCCAGATCGAAGGCCTGAATAATATCGCGCGGCATCAGCAGCACATCGGCCGCAGATCCGGGCGCCGCCAAGGCGGCGGCGAGATCCGCCGACAGTACGGTGATGCGGCGATTGGGTGGCAGCTCGCGCCGTATCAGCAGATAGTTCTGGTCCGCGTGCGGTTTCAACTCATCGACCGATGCAACGACATCGGTGAGCCGCAAGCCATCCCGCCACGCGAAATATTTCGGCCGATAGACATAGCCTTGCAAAGTAACGCCGGAATCAAGTTGCGGCCGCAGCCGCAGCACGTGCAAAGCGTCGCCGTTGCGCAGCATCGAGCCTTCGGTGACAGGAACGCTGGGGTTGATATTCAGCACGATGCGCCGTTGCTGTGGGTCGACCCTGACCAGTGCCGCACTGTCGCGATCAGCCAGCGGGGTGAGGCCATCGCCCATCGATATGAGATCGGCGACCGTCAGGTTGCCTTTGATTTCATAGATGGCCGGACGCTGGACCTCGCCCTCTACCGAGGCGGTCGCTCCTACGGGAGGAATGAAAATCACGTCCCCCGGCAGCAATTTGGCATCGTTGGCGCTGTCGCCGCGCATCAGCAGGTCATATAAATCCAGAGTGCGCGCGACGCTGCCCTGGCGTTTGAGCTGAATGTTTCGCAGCGATCCGGTCGATTTGACTCCGCCGGCCGTGAATAGCGCGGTCGTCACCGTCGCCAGTCCGGAGACCGTATAGGAGCCGGGATATTTCGCCTCCCCCAGAACGAAGATATTGATGGCGCGGCTCTCACTTATCGATACATCCGCGCGTACGCCGGCCAATTCCCGCGCCACGCGCGATTCGATCTCGCTTTTGACTTCGCTGTACCGCCGGCCTTGCACCTCGATCGGGCCGAGCTGGGGAAAATTGATCCGCCCGTCGCGTGACACGGCAAGCTTCAGCGTCTGATTCTGGCTGCCGTAGGTCTGCACCTGCAGGCTATCGCCCGGCCCCATGATGTAGTCCGCCGGCACCGGCACGTTCTGGGTCGGCTGGTAGCTGAGTCCCGAATTGTCGAACAGGTCGTAGCCAAAGTGCTTCAGGCCGGCCAGTCCGGTCTTTCGCAGCGGCAGCCGCGTTAGGCGCACCAGCAGCCTGGCCAGCGCCGGTTGTGCCGCCACCCTCAAAGTGGCCAGATCCTCGGTCAGCCCCGCCAGGGCCATGCTTGGAATTCCGGGCAATTGCAGCTCGCCGGCGCTATCGAGCGTGTAGGGATTGTGGGCCCGGATCAGATCGACCAGATCCAGCAGGCGTTGTCTTTCGTCTGCCTGCAGTTCCTCGATGGGTCGCAATGGCTGCTCCTGCAGCCGTTGGTTGTTGGCGGCCTGCGCCTGTTGCTGGCCAATCTGCTGTTGCTGCTGCAGTTGCTGCTGGGCAGTCAATTGCGATGGCTGCGATGCCTGCGATACCTGCCCGGTTGCGCCGTTGAGCGCGGCGCCTGGAAAGCCTAGCTGAGCGTTGCCGCCCTGGAGGTTCACCTGCGTATTGACGGGCAGGCCGTTCAGCCCGGGTTGGCCTGGAATCGCGATGTCGATCAGTACGGTATCGCCCGACTTGAATTTGGGCGGCGCAAAATTGTTGAAGTTGTTGTTGTCGTCCTGATCCTCGCCCTCCGTCTGCTGTCGGCGCTGCTGCTGCAGGAACTGCTGTTGCAACAGGGCCGATTGCGAGCTGTTGTAGCCGCCGCCGTTCGACAGGGAACCCAGCCCGCCAATACCCAGGCCGCCGCCAATTCCACCCGAGCCCCCCTGACCCAGGCGCTGCAGTATCGACTGCTGCTGGTCGGAAGGCAGGCTGTTGAAGATCTGCATCTGTTGCGACAGATCGACCTGCTGCTGCGCAGGCACCGGGCTCGACAGGAGCGCTGAAGCAGCCAGGAAGATTGCAAGAGCGACGATGACGCCCGCTCGAAGCCGACCCAAAACCGAAGTCACTGCTGCTTTCCCCGCCTTTGCAACGTAAAGGATTGTACTACGCGACCGGCCGCCACCGGTCGACATACCCCAACGCGCCGGTCAGGGAACTGGACAGTCCCCGGCCGCTGCCGGGCTTTTCCACCAGCGGGATGTAGGCCTCGCACATCTTCTTGCCGAGCTCGACGCCCCACTGATCGAAGGCGTTGTCGCCCCAGACCACGCTCTGCACGAACACATTGTGCTCGTAGAGCGCGATGATCCGGCCCAGCGTATGCGCATCGAGCTGCTCGAAGATCAACAGACTCAGGGGCCGGCTGCCCTCGTGAATCTTGTGCGGAATCAGCTCGGCGATTCGTGCCTCGGGAACCTTGGCGCGAACCAGGTCCGCCCTGACGGTGGCCGCATCCTGTCCCAGGGCCAATGCTTCGGCCTGCGCCAGGCAATTGGCTATCGCCAGATTCTGCTGCGCCTGGCTGGCGCAGGAGGAGCGTATCGGCAGCAGAAAATCCAGCGCCGCGCGCTGCGTTCCCTGGTGCAGCATCTGAAAGAAGGAGTGCTGCGCATTGCTGCCGGGCTCACCCCACACAACAGCGCAGGTACCGAGCGTCGTCGGACTGCCATCGAGTTTGACATGCTTGCCGTTGCTCTCCATTTCGAGCTGCTGCAGATAGGCCGGCAGGCGCGCGAGCCGCGAGTCATACGGCATCACGCCGAGCGTCGGCAGATTCAGCAGGTCGATGTTCCACACCGCGAGCAGACCCGCGATGACGGGCAGATTCTCGCGCCAGGGCGCGGCGCGAAAATGCTCGTCGATCTCGCGGCCGCCATCGAGGAAGGACTCGAAGCCTGCCCGCCCGATCGCAATGGCCAGCGACACGCCGATCGCCGACCAGATCGAATAGCGCCCCCCGACCCAATCCCACATGGCGAATCGATAGTCGGGGTGAACGCCGAACTCGTCCATGGCGCGGGCATTGACCGACACGGCGGCAAAATGCTGCGGCACCGCCTTGCCGCCCAGGCGCTGCTGGATCCAGCTGCGCGCCACGTGCGCATTGGACTGGGTCTCGAGCGTAACGAAGGTCTTGGAGCAGATGATGAAGAGCGTTCGCGCCGGATCGGCCTCGGCGATGATATCGGCCAGCTGGCAGCCATCGACATTGGAGACGAACGCCACGCGGGGTGCGCCCTTCGTCTCCGGCTGCAGCGCTTCCACTGCCATCGCCGGTCCGAGATCGGAACCGCCGATGCCGATGTTGACCACCAATGAAAAGCTCGCATCGGTGCTGGAGCGGATGCGGCCCTGGCGCACATCCTCGGCAAATTTGAGCACGCGCTCGCGCTCGGTCATCACCTGCGCGTTGACATCCGTTCCGTCGACCATGAGCGGCGTCGCACCCCGGCGTCTCAGCGCGGTATGCAGCACCGCGCGATCCTCGGTGGTGTTGATGTGATCGCCCCTGAACATCGCCTCGATGCGCGAGCGCAGGTCGAGCTGGTCGGCAAGCGATGCGAACGCATCGAGTACGCGACCATCGACCCGCTGGCGCGAAAAATCCAGCGCGAAACCGGTCGACTCGACGCAGCAATGCGCAAAGCGCTGCGGATCCTGCGCAAACAGCTGCCGCGTGGCGGTGGAGCCAAGCGTCCTCGCCAGACCCTCAAGCTCCCGCCAGGCCGGACAGTCGGTGCCGGTGCGCATTGCCTTACTCATGAGCGGTACTCCGCATTCGCAGAAAAGGGATTCTAGCGGTATTGCCTATTCGAGCGTGTTCCAGACGCAGCGGCCACCGCTCGACTTGGCGAGCAGCGCCCGCAGCTCGGCGTGTGCGGCATTCTCGGTCGCGCTGGCATGGATGATTACCAGCGGCTCGCTCGGGCGCTTCATGGCAGGCATGGCGCTGTCGCGCGCCGCGGCCCGTTCACGCGCCGATTCATCCAGCGCCAGCAGGCTCTGGCCCCCGGTCATCGCCAGGTAGACGTCCGCCAGGATGCGCGCATCGAGCAGCGCGCCATGCAGCTGCCGATGCGAATTGTCGATGTCGTAGCGCTTGCACAGCGCATCGAGGCTGTTGCGCTGGCCCGGATGGCGCTCTCGCGCCAGCAGCAGCGTATCGATCACGCGGCACAGCTCCCGGATCACAACCGGCTTTTCGCCGGCCAGCAGCGCGAACTCGCGCTCCAGGAAGGCAACATCGAAAGCCGCGTTGTGAATGATCAACTCGGCGCCTTCAATGAAACGGAGCAGCTCCTCCGCCACCTCGGCGAAACGCGGCTCGGTGGAGAGCCTCGCGCGCGTGAGGCCGTGCACCGCGATGGCGCCCTCCTCGATGTCGCGCTCGGGATTGAGGTAGCGGTGGAAGTGCCGGCTGGTGGGCCGGCGGTTCAGCAGCTCGACGCAACCGATTTCGATGATGCGATGGCCGCGATCGACTTCAAGGCCCGTGGTTTCGGTGTCGAGAACGATCTGACGCATCAGCGGGAGTCTACCGCAAGCATCGCATCGATCGCGGCATTCGCCAGCGCATCGACCCGCTCGTTGCCGGGCACGCCCGCATGCCCCGGCACCCAGTGCCATTCGATGCGATGACGCCCGGCTTCCGCGTCAAGCACCAGCCACAGATCCTGATTCTTGACAGGCTTTTTGTCCGCGGTCTTCCAACCGCGCGCCTTCCACTGCGGCACCCACTCGAGAATGCCGCGGCGCACGTACTGGGAATCGGTATAAAGACGCACCTCAACCGGCCGTTTGAGCGCCTTGAGCGCACCGATCACGGCCTGCAGCTCCATGCGATTGTTGGTGGTCGGATTCTCGGCGCCGGATATCTCCTTTTCGCGCTCGCCCATCGTCAGCACGGCCGCCCAGCCGCCAGGTCCGGGATTGCCGCGGCAAGCGCCGTCGGTGTAGATCTCGACGATGCCGCTCACATGCTGGGCTCGACCAGGCCGCCCAGGACCGAGCGTCGCTCGCGCAGTCGCGGGCGAATCGGCGTCAGCGTATAGACGCGCTTGCGGGCCTTGATCAGGTAGGCAGCCGCAGGCCAGGGATAAAACCAGCCGCGATGCAGCATGCTCGGCACCGTCGATTCCACACTCGCGCGCGGCGTGCGCGGCAGATGATAGAGATAGGCCTGCTGGCTGACGATTTCGTAACTCAGCAGTCCCAGCCAGTCGCGCACGCGGCCACTTGAGAGGCGGCGGCGCAGTCCGGGCGGGTAGCCATCACGCGAGGCCGCCGAGCGCACCCCCCAGAAACTCGCGGGTCGAAACCCGAGCACGATCAGCTGGCCCTCGGCGCCGAGCACGCGATCGGCCTCGCGCAGCACGGCGTAGGGATCGGGCGCGTACTCCAGGGTGTGAGGCAGCAGTACCGCATCGACCGAGCCACCGCTCACCGGCAGATGCGCCAGGTTGGCGACCAGATCACCCTCACCGGAACTCGGGTAGGCATCGACCACCACGCTCTGCCGACGTATGCGGCTTTGGGCCAGCAATTCGCGCCGTGCGCCCCAGCTGCCCAGTTGCAGCAGCTCCTGGCCGAAAACATCGTCGAACGTCGAGGATAGAAGCCGGGCCTCGGCCGCGATCAGCGCCCTGCCCAGCGCTCCCTGCTGCCATTGCTGCAAAGCACAAGGAAGTTCTGACATTGCGAGATTGTGCGCGCGTACCATTGAAAAACTAGCAATTTTGCAAACTTGCGGGTTTAATTCTGCTGGCCCGGCGCCTTGGTCGTGGGGCATACCGTAACACGTTGCGAACCCGCTACGGGGAGCTGACCGTTGAGCCCAGCGAAGCTGACTCGAATGCCTTGGTCGTTACTGCTGCTCCCCATTGCCCTTGCCCTCCTGGCCGGCTGCGCCCATCAGCCCACAGCAGCGCCGATCGTCAAGGTGACCCCCATTCCGGCGACTCCTATCGCGCCGGTGCCGGCTCCGGTCGTCGAGGAGCCCATGCTCGATCCGGCCACTGCCGGGTCCAGCAACGACGCCGTCGCCTCCGACTCCAGCCGCGCGCCCGCCAGGACCGCCACCGATACTGCGGAGGTGGATTCATCCGCGCTACCCGGTCCCCCGGTCGACAGCCTCGTCACCGTCAAGCAGGCCGATCTCTGGGACCGCTTGCGCGGGGGCTTCCAGTTCGAGGATGTCAATGAGCCCGCGGTAGCCGCGCAGCTCAACTGGTTTGCCAATCACCCTGATTTTCTCGAACGCACCTTCGGCCGCGCCGAACTGTGGATGTATTACATCGTCGGTCAGCTCGAGCAGCGCAAGATGCCGCGCGAGCTGGCGCTGCTGCCGGTCATCGAGAGCGCCTTCGAGCCCTACGCCTACTCGCGCGCGCGCGCCTCGGGCCTGTGGCAGTTCATCTCGGATACCGGCCGCCGCTTCAATCTCAAGCAGGATTGGTGGTATGACGGCCGGCGCGATCCAGTCGAAGCCACCCGCGCGGCGCTCGATTACCTGCAGGCGCTGCACGATGAATTCAACGGCGACTGGCTGCTGGCAATCGCCGCCTACAACTGCGGCGAGCTGGCCGTGGAGCGCGCCATCGACCGCAACCGCCGCGCGGGCAAGCCCACCGATTTCTGGCACCTGAAGCTGCCGACGGAAACCCGCGGCTACGTGCCCGAATTGCTGGCGATGCGCCGGCTGGTCGCAAACCCCGCGCGCTACGGGCTGGAGTTCAGCCGCATCGAGAACGAGCCCTACTTCGTGCCGATTGCCACCGGCGGGCAGATCGACATGCAGGTGGTGGCCGATATCGCCGGCATCAGTGCCGAGGATCTCTACACGCTCAACCCTGGCTTCCATCGTTTTGCCACCGACCCCACTGGTCCGCACCGCCTGCTGGTACCGGTGGATGCCGCCGAGGGCCTCGAGCAGACGCTGGCGCAGCTCACTCCCGAGCAGCGCATGCGCGTGGAACGCTATACAGTGCAGCGCGGCGACACGGTGGCGACCATAGCGACCCGGTTCGACACCAAGCCCGACATGATTCGCCAGCTCAATGATCTCGGACCCAACGACCGGCCCGTGATCGACGCCGAGCTACGAGTGCCGTCCAACTCAGTGGGCCTGCCCGAGAAGGCGGCACGCGCGGCCATGCTGTTCGACACGCCCTTCACGCGGCAGCGACGGCATCATCGCGGCGTTCGCCCCGATATCCGCGTGGTGCGCCGGGGCGACACGCTCTACGGGATTGCGCAGCGCATGGGCACCGACGTTCACTCTCTGGCCGAAGCCAACGGCCTGCAACCGGGCGATCGCCTGCACGCGGGGCAGAAGCTGCGGGTAGGTCCGGATACGCTGACAACCGGTGCGGCGCTGGTGCCGCCCAAGTCCGCCCACAGCACACATGCTTCGGGTCAGGCCGTTGCGGCCAATGATGGCAGCCGTCGCGTGGTCTACACCGTGCGTCGCGGCGACACGCTCTACAGCATCGCCCGACTGCTGCAGGTCACCGTGGTCGACCTGGTGGGCTGGAACGGCATGAGCGGGGACCGCAGCATCAAGCCCGGCCAGACGCTGGTCGCCTTCGTCCGTTCGCGCAGCTGATGGCAATGCTGGCCGGTAAACGCGCGCTGATCGTCGGCGTCGCCACCGAGCGCTCCATCGCCTGGGGCATCGCCGAGGCCATGCACGCGCAGGGCGCGGAACTCGCTTTTTCCTATGCCCCCATCTTCAAGGATCGCGTCGAACCGCTGGCGGCCTCGATCGGCTCGACGCTGCTGATGCCGCTGGACGTACAGATCGATGCCCAGATCGATGCCACCTTTGCGCTGCTCAAAAGCGAGTGGGGCGCGCTCGACATCCTGGTGCACGCGGTGGCGTTCGCGCCGCGCGAAGCGCTCAGCGGAAGTTTCTCGGCCAATACCTCGCGCGAAGCGTTTCGCATCGCGCACGATGTCTCGAGCTACAGTTTCACGGCGCTGGCACGCGGCGCCGCGCCGCTCATGGACGGCCGCGCCGGCGCCCTGCTGACGCTCTCCTACCTGGGTGCCGAGCGTTCGCTGCCCAGCTACAACGTCATGGGCCTCGCCAAGGCCAGCCTGGAGGCCAATGTGCGCTTCCTGGCCGCGGACCTGGGTCCGCGCAATATCCGCGTCAACGCCATTTCCGCCGGGCCCATCAAGACCCTGGCGGCGGCTGGCATCGGCGGCTTCCGCCGCATCCTGGCGCACGTGGCACAGGTGGCGCCGATGCGCCGCAACGTGTCCACCCAGGACGTGGGCAATGCCGCCACCTTCCTGTGCTCCGACATGGCTGCCGGTGTCACTGGGGAAATCCTCTATGTGGATAACGGCTACAGCACCGTGGGCATGAGCTTCGAGGGCGCCGGCGACTGATACCGCCAGTGGCGGCGCCGCGTTACTGGAAGATATTCGGGTTGCGCTTGACGGTGGCGCGCTGTTCGAGCTGCGCCAGGTAAGCGGCAATATCCCCATCGCGATCGCGGTTCTTGAACTGCGTCGCCAGTTCCTCGTCGTTCTTGGGATTGGCACCGGCAGTGCCGGGCCGCACCCCGCTCAGGCGCAGCAGCGCCGCGCCGCCATTGTCGAGCGCCAGCGCGCGATAGATCGGTTTGTCGGCAGGATGTGGCGCCGCGAACGCGGCTTCGCGCAGCTGCGCCGGAAGCTGCGGGTCGCCGCGACCCACGAAGGCGGCCGGCGCCGCGCTGACCCCGAGTCCCTTGACGACCGCGTCGAAATCGGCGCCGCCTTCGAGCTGTTTGACGGCCTGATCCACGGCAGCCTTGGCCGCCGCGGTGCTGTTGCTCTTGCGCACGGCCGCCACCACCTCGTCATGCACAGCGGCCAGCGGCTGCGGCATTGGCGCGCGATGTTCGAGCACCTTGAAGACGGCGATGTGATCCTCGCTCAGCGACAGCGGGCCGCCGATGCGGTTACCCGCCAGGCCCTCCTCGCTGAACACCGCCTGGATGACTTCAGGCTTGCCGCCCAGCGGGGGCGCGCCGGCGCGCGTGAAGTTGGGACTCTCGCCCAGCTGCAGCCCGAATTGGCTCGCGAGCGCCGCCAGGTCCGTGGTCTCGCCCTGCTCGAGCTTCTGCTGCAGCTGCTCGACGCGATCGCCGAAGACCTCGGCCGCCTGCTCGCGGCGGAAATCCGCCTCGATCTTGGCGCGGCCGTCGGTGAGCGAGAGCACGTGAGCGGGCCGGATTTCATCGAGCCGGATGATGTGATAGCCGTACTGCGTCTTGACCGGATCGCCGATCTGGCCGGCCTGCATCGCGAACAATGCATCGGAGAAGGGTGCCACATAGGCATTGCGCTCGGCCCAGCCCAGATCGCCGCCCTGCGCGGCCGAGCCGGGGTCCGAGGAGTATTTTTTTGCCAATTCGCCGAAGTCCTTTCCCGACTTCAGCTCGGCTTCGACCTGTTGCGCCTTGGCCAGCGCCGCCGCATCGGACTTCGGATCCTTGGCATCCTCGATCGGGATCAGGATGTGGTGTGCGTGACGCTTCTCTTTCTCGGAGTATCGATCCTTGTTCTTGTCGTAGTACGCCTGCAGATCCTCCTCTTTGAGGGTCAGCTGCTGGGCAATCGAGTCCAGCGACAACTGGGCGTACTGCAGTTTGACGGATTCGGGGCTCAGGTAGTCGCCCGGATGCGCGTCATACCAGGCCTTGATCTGCGCCTCGTCGATCTTCGCAGCCGCGTAGCGTTCGAGCGGCAGCACCGCAAAGCGGATCTCGCGCTGCTCATTTTCGAGCGCGTAGATGCGATTGAGCTCGGGTGCGGTCAGGAAGTCGGACAGCTGGATGCCCTCGGTGAGCTGCTGGATCTGCAGTGCCTGGCGTCGCTCGGCCTCGTAGCTCTCCGGCGTCATGCCGGCTTGCGCCAGCATGGTCTGCGCGGCCTGGGCACTGAATTTGCCATCAACCTGGAAGGCACGTTCGCCCTGGTAGGCCGCGACGACCTGGGCAGTGCTGGCGCGGTAGCCATCGGCCTGTGCGCGCTGACGCAGCACGGTCTCGCGCACGTACTCGTCGAGCAGCTGCCGCTGCATCATCTTGATCTGCAGAGGATTGAGCGTTGCGCCATTGAGGGCCTGCGCGTACTGCGCCTGCCGCTCCTGCCAGGAACGATTCAGGGTCTCGCTGCTGACACGCTCGCCGTTGATCTTGAGTCCGTAGTCCTGCGGCGCAAAGCTGACGTTGACGATGCCATAGGCACCCCACGCCGCAAAAATGAGCGCCAGCAGGCCAAGTATCAAGGTGGCCAGCCAGCGCTGACTCTTCAGTTTGTCGCCAATATTTTGCAGCATGTAGATGAATGGCGGAGCGGACGGGACTCGAACCCGCGACCCCCGGCGTGACAGGCCGGTATTCTAACCAGCTGAACTACCGCTCCGTTATTGGACTGGATCGCCTAACTATTCAGTAGCACTGGTCTCGATCCGCTCGCAATGCAGCCAAACATTATACGGATCGCGTGCAGGCCTTGCCACCAGTGGTCAATTCCGGGGGGTGGTGGGTGCTGAGAGGCTCGAACTCCCGACATTCGCCGTGTAAAGGCGACGCTCTACCAGCTGAGCTAAGCACCCCTGAGCTTGAGCACGGCCTCGATTCTAGCAGTGCGCCAGATCAGTGCGCCTGTACCAGGCTCTTGCCGCGCCCGCGGGGACGGCGCGTCGGTTTGGCCGGCGGCTCTTCGGGCGGCGTCTCCACCCGCGGGACCGGCTGACGCGTCAGGGCAATCTGCAGCACCTCATCGATCCAGCGCACCGGCTTGATCTCGAGCTTGCCCTTGATGTTATCCGGGATTTCCACGAGATCCTTCTGGTTCTCCTCGGGGATCATGACCAGCGCCACACCGCCGCGTTGGGCAGCCAGCAGCTTTTCCTTCAGCCCGCCGATGGGCAATACCTCGCCCCGCAGCGTGATCTCCCCCGTCATGGCCACATCCGAGCGCACCGGAATGCGCGTCAGTGCCGAGACCAATGCGGTGCACATACCGATGCCGGCACTGGGGCCGTCCTTGGGCGTGGCGCCCTCGGGCATGTGCAGGTGCACGTCGTTCTTCTGATAGAAATCCAGATCCAGTCCGAGCACGGCGGCGCGACTGCGCACCACCGACATGGCGGCCTGGATCGACTCCTGCATGACTTCGCCGAGCTGGCCCGTGTGCAGCAGCTTGCCCTTGCCCGGCACCACCGCCGCTTCGATGGTCAGCAATTCGCCGCCGACCTCCGTCCATGCAAGACCGGTGACCTGACCGATACGGTCCATCTCCTCCGCCTTGCCGTAACGGAAACGACGGACACCCAGGTACTTGTCCAGATTGCGCGGTGTCACCGCGATGCTGGAGGTGCCCTTGCCCACCTTGTCGAGCAGCAGCTGCTTGACGGCCTTGCGGCTGATCTTGGCCACTTCGCGCTCGAGGTTGCGCACGCCGGCCTCGCGCGTGTAGTAGCGCACGATGTCGAGGATGGCGGGGTCCGATAATTTCATTTCGCCAACTTTGAGGCCATTCTGCTTGACCTGCTTCGGCACCAGGTACTTACGGGCAATGTTGAGTTTTTCGTCCTCGGTGTAGCCCGGCAGGCGGATCACTTCCATGCGATCGAGCAGCGGCGGCGGGATGTTCAGGGAGTTTGCGGTACACACGAACATGACCTCGGACAGGTCGAAATCGACCTCGAGGTAGTGATCGGCGAAGGTCGCGTTCTGCTCCGGGTCCAGCACTTCGAGCAGCGCCGATGACGGATCGCCGCGGAAGTCCATCGCCATCTTGTCGACTTCGTCGAGCAGGAACAACGGATTGTGGACGCCGGTCTTGGCGAGGTTCTGCAGGATCTTGCCCGGCATCGAGCCGATGTAGGTCCGTCGATGGCCGCGAATCTCGGCCTCATCGCGCACGCCGCCCAGCGACATGCGCACGAATTTACGATTGGTGGCGCGCGCCATGCTCTGTCCGAGCGAGGTTTTGCCGACACCCGGCGGTCCGACCAGGCACAGGATCGGCCCCTTGATCTTCTCGACCCGCTGCAGCACCGCCAGGTACTCGACGATGCGTTCCTTTACCTTGTCGAGCCCATAGTGGTCCTCGTCCAGCACCTTCTGCGCATTGACGATGTTCTTGTGCAGGCGCGTACGCTTCTTCCACGGCACCTTCACCAGCCAGTCGACGTAGTTGCGCACCACGGTCGCTTCGGCCGACATCGGCGACATCATCTTGAGCTTGTTGATCTCCGCGGTGGCCTTGTCGCGTGCCTCCTTGGGCATGCCGGCTTTGGCGATCTTCTGCTCGATTTCGGCGATCTCGTTGGTGCCGTCCTCCATCTCGCCGAGCTCTTTCTGGATGGCCTTCATCTGCTCGTTGAGGTAGTACTCGCGCTGGCTCTTTTCCATCTGCGCCTTGACGCGGCCGCGGATGCGCTTCTCGATCTGCAGCACATCCATCTCGCCTTCGATGGCCACCAGCATGTGCTCGAGGCGCTTGCGCACGTCGAGGATCTCCAGCACTTTCTGCTTTTCGGCCAGTTTCAGTGACATGTGCGCGGCCACGGTGTCGGCCAGTCGTCCGGGTTGCTCGATGCCCGCCAGCGCGGTGAGCACCTCGGGCGGCACCTTCTTGTTGAGCTTCACATACTGTTCGAACTGCGACACGACCGAGCGCACCAGCACATCCATCTCGCGTTCATCGTACTGGTCGGCATCCGTTTCGATGGCAATCGTGGCGGAGTAGAAATCTCCCGGGTGCAGCTGCTCCACGCGCGCGCGATCGACGCCTTCCACCAGCACTTTGACCGTACCGTCGGGCAGCTTGAGCATCTGCAGAATGCTGGCGACCGTGCCGAATCGGTGCAGGTCTTCCAGCTTCGGGTCATCGACATCGGCCTGGCGCTGAGCCACCAGCATGATGCGCTTGTCGGTGCGCATGGCGGCGTCGAGCGCCTGGATGGATTTCTCGCGGCCCACGAACAGCGGGATCACCATGTGCGGATAGACGACCACATCCCGCAAAGGCAGCACGGGGACGGCGACGGGCGCTGCGGTCGGAGCTGGGGGCGATGGAATTTCAGTCACGTGAGCCTCGTGTCAGTGAGACGCTTGAATCAGACCCTCAAAACGAATTGGGGCGCGCCGCCAGATTTCAATGGCGTCGCGCCCCGCACGCAACCTTAACACTCGACGTGTCGTTCAGCCGTGCAGCGATCCGCCTGCCCTCCTCGGCTCCTCGACGGCCGCCACCCGGCCCTCATCGGTGCGGTACACGATGTAGGGTTTGGTGGTGCCTTCGATAACGCTGTCGTCGACCACGACTTTCGACACATTCCGCAGCGACGGCAGGTCGTACATGGTATCCAGCAGCACTGTTTCGAGAATGGTGCGCAGGCCGCGAGCGCCGGTCTTGCGGTGCATGGCCTTGCGCGACACCGCGCGCAGCGCCTCATCCCGGAATTCGAGCTCGGCGCCCTCCATCTCGAACAGCTTGCGATACTGCTTGGTCAGGGCATTCTTCGGCTCGGTCAGGATCGACATGAGCGCGCCTTCATCGAGCTCATCGAGCGTTGCCACGACCGGCAGACGGCCGACGAATTCGGGTATCAGGCCGAACTTGATCAGGTCCTCGGGTTCCACGTCGTGGAACAGATCCGAACCGTGTGGCTTGGCATCGGCACCGCGTACTTCGGAGGTAAAGCCGATGCCGCTCTTCTGCGTGCGGTTCAGGATCACCTTTTCGAGGCCCGCGAAGGCGCCGCCGCAGATGAAAAGAATGTTTGAAGTGTCGACCTGCAGGAACTCCTGCTGCGGGTGCTTGCGGCCGCCCTGTGGCGGCACCGAGGCAATAGTGCCTTCGATCAGCTTGAGCAGTGCCTGCTGCACACCCTCGCCCGACACATCGCGCGTAATCGACGGGTTGTCGGACTTGCGTGAAATCTTGTCGATCTCGTCGATATAGACGATGCCGGTCTGCGCCTTCTCGACGTCGTAGTCGCACTTCTGCAGCAGCTTCTGGATGATGTTCTCGACGTCCTCGCCCACATATCCGGCTTCGGTGAGCGTGGTGGCGTCGGCAATTGTAAAAGGTACGTTCAGCAGCCGCGCCAGGGTTTCAGCCAGCAGGGTCTTGCCGCAACCGGTTGGCCCGATCAGCAGGATGTTGCTCTTGGCGAGCTCGACTTCGTCCTTGGCCCGCGCGCTGCCGCGCGTCTGCAGGCGCTTGTAGTGGTTATAGACCGCCACCGACAGCACCTTTTTGGCGCGGTCCTGCCCGATGACATAATCATCGAGTACCTTGCGAATCTCGTGTGGCTTGGGAAGCTTGTCGCGTGCCCGGTCGGCGCGATCCTCAAGCTCCTCGCGGATGATGTCGTTGCACAGCTCAACGCACTCATCGCAGACGAAAACCGACGGGCCGGCAATGAGTTTCCGAACCTCATGCTGGCTTTTGCCGCAGAACGAGCAGTAGAGCAATTTGCCGTCATCGCTACGCCCGCGGGGATCGTCACTCATCAGCAAGCACCTCGCCCGTCATGCACCTTATATAGCATGGGCTCGACCGCCGACGCAAAGAACTGTGTCCACCGCAAGACCTTGTTATTGGTCGATTTTGCGCGCTCTATCACGTCTTTGAAGGCACCGGCAGGAGATCGCCCCGCTTTTCGAGCACATGGTCGATGAGGCCATAGCTGATTGCGGCCGGCCCATCCATAAAATTATCCCGGTCGGTATCGGTGCGGATCTTCTCCACACTCTGACCCGTGTGCTTGGCCAGGATGCGGTTGAGCCGATCGCGCGTGCCCAGCATTTCCTTGGCGTGAATCTCCATGTCGGCCGCCTGGCCCTGAAACCCGCCCAGGGGCTGGTGCACCATGATGCGCGAATGCGGCAGCGCAAAGCGCTTGCCGTTGGTCCCGCCCGTGAGCAGGATCGCACCCATGCTGGCAGCCTGGCCCAGGCAGATAGTGCTGACGTCGGGCTTGATGAACTGCATCGTGTCGTAGATCGCCAATCCGGCGCTAACGACACCGCCCGGTGAATTGATGTAGAGCGCCACGTCCTTGTCCGGATTCTCCGACTCCAGGAATAGCAGCTGCGCGACCACCACGTTGGCCATGTAGTCGTCGACCGGGCCGACGATGAAGATGACGCGTTCTTTCAGCAGACGCGAATAAATGTCGTACGAGCGCTCTCCGCGCGAGGTCTGCTCGACGACGATGGGAACCAGGTTCAATCCACGCTCGTTCATTTAGAGATGTCCTATTGGGATGGCAGTGCCATGTTTCAACGGTTCTGATTCATCGGGTCCGGCCAAAACCCGTGAGCTCGCGAAAGCTCGAGGGCTTGTCGATGACCTTCACCTGCGTGAGCGCCCAGTCCAGCGCCTGGTCTTCGAGCGCAGAGGATTCCAGCTGCTCCATGGCCTCGCGACTGCTGAGGTATTGGCGCTTGGCCTGTTGCGGGTCCGGATAGGAACTGGTGATCGCATCGAGTTTCTGCTCGACCCGCTCGCGATCAACCTTGATGCCCCGCTGGCGCACGATTTCACCGATCAGCAGACCCAGCGCCACGCGCCGGCGCGCGCCCGGCTCGAGTGATTCGCGCGGCGGCGCCTTCGACAAGTCCTGCGTGCCCATGCGGCGCAGCGCCTGCACCTGCAGATCGCGCACCTGGCTGTCGAGCATGCTGCGCGGCACTTCGACCGGATTGTCACGGTACAGCGCATCGAAGAACTGCTCGCGCAGCCGTCCGCGCACGGTCTCCGAGAGCTCCCGTTCCATACTGCTGCGTACTTCCTTGCGCAGTTCGGGCACACCGCCCTGCTGCACGCCAAACGCCACCGCGAACGCCTCATCGACGGGCGGCAGCACTCGCTCTTCGACCTTGGTCACCTTGAGATCGAAATCGGCCAGCTTGCCGGCCACGACCGGGGAGCCGTAATCGGCTGGAAACTGCGCCTGTATGGTCTTGGAATCGCCCGCACTCATGCCGATGAGCCCCTGCTCGAATTCAGGCAGCACGCGATGCGCGCCAATCGCTACCTGGAAGGCGTCGGCCTTGCCTCCCGGAAATACCTGGCCATCCACCCGGCCTTCGAAGTCCAGCGTGACCCGATCACCTTCCTGCGCGGCGCGCTGCACCTCGGTGAAATCCGGGCGTTGCGTGCGCATGCTCTCGATCATCGCGTCAACGTCCTCGTCGGAGACCGCGGCCACCGGCTGCTCGACCGCGATGCCGTCGAGCGGATGCAGAGTGACCTCGGGCAGGATCTCGAAGATGGCCGCGTAGCGCAGTTCCTTGCCGGGCGCGTCGGCGATCGGCTCAATGCGCGGTCCACCCGCGGGACGCAGCTTCTGCTGGCTGACCGCTTCGGCGAAGGTGCTCTGCACCAGGTCGTTGACCGCTTCCGCGTGGACTTGCGAGCCGAACTGCTGGCGCACCACGGAAAACGGCACCTTGCCCGGACGGAAGCCTTTCAGGCGCGCAGTGCGCGCCAGGCGCTTGAGCCGCGCATCGACCTCACTGGCCACACGCTCGCCCGGCACCGCCACTTCCAGCCGCCGCTCGAGTCCCTTGGTCGTCGTCACCGAAATCTGCATCTGTCCGCCTGTCATCTTGAATTTGTGCCGTTCGAGCTACCTGGTGCGAAAGGAGAGACTCGAACTCTCACGGGTTGCCCCACTGGCTCCTAAGGCCAGCGCGTCTACCATTCCGCCACTTTCGCGCCCCCGAAACGTGCACGAGTCGGGCCCGGAAGGAATTGCGAATTATACCGAAGATCGGCATCGTCCGACGCCCGCTGGGCCAACTGGGCGCTCCTCAGGGTGGCGCCCGCCTACAGCCCGCACCGCGGCGCTTGCGCACACTCGCTCCCAGAACATCAGCCCGGAGACATGATTATGCCCCGATTCACACCTGCTATCGCAACGCTCGGCGGGCTACTCGCCCTCGCCGGCTGCGCGAGCGAGCCAAAACCCACGGCCGAACTGGCCCAGGCGCATTCGCTGGTGGATCAGGCGGAACAGGGCGGCGCGCCGCAATTCGCGAGCGCCGACCTCGCCATGGCCCGCAGCAAGCTGCAGCAGGCCGATTCCGAAGCGAAGAGCCATCCCGAACTGTCGCTGCGTTCTGCGCAGGAAGCCACCGTGGATGCGCGCGTGGCGATCGCGCGCACCAACAGCGCCAAGGCACAGGTCGCGCTACGCGATGTCAACGCCGGCACCACGTCGCTGCGCAATGAAACCGATCGGCAGGGCATGCTGAATGATGCAGCCGCGCCGCCACCGAATTCGACCATGGTGCCACCCGCAACCATTACGCAACCCTGAAGAACAATGAAAGTACCTAGGAGAGCCGTCATGGCCATGAACTCGAAATCCTCCATTGGCGTCGCTGGCAGCTGCGGCCTGGCCTTGTTACTGGCCGCCTGCGCCACGACATCTCCCGAGAGCGAATCCGCGCTGGAACAGGCACGCGCCGCCGTGCAGCGCCTGGAAGCGCAGCCGATGGCGTCGCAAACCGCCGGCAAGGCGCTGCAGGACGCACGCGACGCCCTGGGCAACGCCGAAGCCGCGGAACGCGCCAAGCGGCCGCCCGAGGAAGTCATTCATCTGTCGTACCTGGCCCGCCGCGATGCGGACATCGGCGAGGCTGTGATCGCCGAGCAGGCCTCGCGTACCGCCATGGCCCAGGCCCAGGCACAGCGAGAGCGCGTGCTGCTCGATGCGCGTGAACGCGAAGCAGCGCTCGCCCGCCAGCAGGCCGCCCAGTCGCAGCAGCAGGCTGCGCTGTCGCAGCAGAATGCGCAGCTTTCGGCGCAGCAGGCACAGGAAGCCCAGCAGCAGGCGCGCGACGCGCAGCAGCAACTCGAGGCGCTGCAGGCCAAGCAGACCGACCGCGGCATGATACTGACGCTGGGCAATGTGCTGTTCGACACCAACGAAGACACGCTCAAGCCCGGCGCCGATGAAATCGTCTCGCGCCTGAGCCAGTTTCTGCAGCAGCACCCGGAAGTGAAGGTGCGCATCGAAGGCCACACCGACAGCACCGGAACGGACAGCTATAACGAGTCGCTCTCGCAGCGACGCTCCGACGCAGTGGCCATGGCCCTCGAGCGCCGCGGCATACCGCAGTCGCAGCTTCAGTCGGTCGGTCGGGGCAAATCCGCACCCGTCGCCAGCAATGACACCAGCGCGGGTCGACAGCAGAACCGTCGCGTAGAGATCATCTTCTCCGATACGCAGGGTCAGTTTGTCAGCGGCTTATAAGGGATGACGGGCGCGGATGCTGGCGCGTGGCATAATCAGCGCTTGCGCCACTTCCGCCCCAGCTTGACGGTTATCACCTGCTGCCTGCTGCTGGGCCTGGGTTTGGCCGGCTGCGAGGATTTGAACTGGCCGTTTCATCGCGCACATTCGAGCTCCATGAGCTCCCCGGGCGATGACAGCGGCAGCGGCAATGCCTCGGAATGCGCCGATATTCGCGCGCAGATCAAGGACAACGAGGAGTCGCGCCGTGAAGCGCCCACGACCAGCACCGACCAGGACATCGTGAATGCTTCGGAGGGCAAGGCAGATAAGCGCATCGACGATCTGCAGACGCGCTACGACGCGCTCGACTGTCCCTCCGATGAGTCGCCGCGACCGAATCGGCTGCCGCCACTGCAGCCGGCTCCGGGTGCGGTCAGTCGGTAGCAGACCCGCGCATCGCGCGCATGCTCATTCGGTCTTGAAGGCTTCCTTGACGGTGTAGACCACACCGGCATCGCGGCATGCATAGCCGGGCAGCTGGGAGATCGCGTTGCGGAAGGCTTCGCCCCGCAATATCGACAGCACGCGCTTCATCGCCTCGATCTCCAGGAATTCCTTGCGGCAGACGAAGAAGTAGTCTTCCGTCACCAGGCGCACGAAGTCCAGATCGAACTGCCGTGCGGCCGCCTCAACGCCAAAGCTCGCATCCGCCATGTCGCTGGCGACATAGGCCGCCACCGCGGCGTGCGTGAACTCGAACTGATCGTAGCCGCCGATCTGCGCGCCCTTGAGGCCGCGCTGTTCGAGCAGTTGATCGAATAGCAGGCGGGTGCCGGAATCCGGATCGCGATTGATGAAGCGGATGGAGGGCTCGAGCAGCTTGTCGATCGAGGTGATGCCCAACGGATTGCCGCGTTTGACGATCAGGCCCATCTCCCGGGTCGCAAACCCGATGACGCGATGCGCGGCCGGAACCAGCCAGGCGCGGCTGGCCTCAATGCTGCTTTGACGCAGCTCGCCCTGCGGCAGGTGCATGCCCGCCAGGTCGCAGGCGCCGTGCGCCAGCGAAGCCAATGAATACTGATTGCTGACATAGCGCAGATCCACCTCGAGATCTGTCTCGTGGCTGAGCAGCTCGCGCAGCTTCGACACCGCAAAGCCGTGACTGGCGTGCATGCGAATGGTCGCCGAGGGGTGCGGCAGAAATTCGCTGATCTCGGTCTCGAGCTCCTGCGCGAGGTTCTGCAGCAATGGCCCGAGACGGGCGTGCAGGCGCTGACCCGCCCAGACGAGTTTGCCGCCCAAGGCCGTGAGGGTCGTGCCGCGTCCCTGCTTGCGCTCCACGAGCGGTGCCCCGAAGAACGCGGACCACTTCTCGATGAGATTCCAGGCATGACGGTAGGAGACCCCGGCACGCGTTGCGGCGTGCGTGATCTTGCCGGTCAGGCGGATTTCGTTGAGCAGATCGATCATGACGTGCACCGGCTGGGGCTGCTCATCGCGCTTGAAGCGCCAGACCGGCTCGATTTCGATTCGAATCATGGCGGAGACCCTTGAAGTTGCCGGCTATGGCCGCAAGTATATGCAGTCCCAGACATAATAGCCCAACTCCGGCGCCGGCACCACGAGCAAGCCGAAGGTGGTGCTAAATAAGTGATATACCTCATATTTTCTATGCACCATCCGAGGCGCATAGTTCCCTTACCAGATTCCAGGCGGTACGTTTTATATGTCATCTGTTGCCTATCTAGATCCGATCGCGGAGGTCGCCGCCAGGCGCGTCCTCGACAGCCATGACCTGCTTATCGGCGGCCGCCGAGTGCCCGCCGCCTCGGGTCAGTATTTCGAGACGCTGGATCCGGCCACCGAGCAACCGATCGCGCGTGTCGCCGCCGGCGATGCGGCCGATATCGATGCCGCCGTGCGCGCGGCGCGCGCGGCGCTGCAGGGTCCGTGGGGCCGGATGCGCGCCAGCGAGCGCGGCGAGCTGCTGCTGCGTTTTGCGGATCGCATCCGCGCGCACAGCGAACAGCTGATCGAACTGGAAAGCCTCGACGCGGGCAAGCCCGTCTCGGCCATTCGTCGCCAGGACCTGCCGGCGGTGCTCGACACCCTGACCTACTACGCCGGCTGGGCCGACAAGGTGAACGGACAGGTGATTCCGGCCCGTACCGATGCGCTGACCTACACGGTCCGCGAGCCCATCGGCGTTGTGGGCGTCATCGTGCCGTGGAATTTTCCTCTCATGATCGCCATGTGGAAGATTGCGCCGGCACTCGCCTGTGGCTGCACCATCGTACTGAAGCCCGCCGAACTCACACCGCTGACCGCCCTCCGATTAGGCGAGCTCGCGCTCGAGGCCGGCATTCCGCCGGGGGTTCTCAATGTCGTCCCGGGATTCGGCGCCACCGCCGGTGCAGCGCTGGTCAATCACGCCGACGTCGATAAAGTCACCTTCACCGGATCGCCGGCAGTCGGTCGCCAGATCCTGCGCGGCGCCGCGGGCAATCTCAAACGCGTCACTCTCGAGCTCGGCGGCAAGTCGGCCAACATCATTTTCGCCGACGCCAATCTCGACGCTGCGGTCAAGGCCGCCAGCGCGGGCATCTTCTTCAACACCGGCCAGGTGTGCTCGGCGGGCTCGCGGATCCTGGCGCAGGATGCGATCTACGATGAGGTGGTCGAGCGAATGCGTGAACGCGCCCAGGCCGTGCGCGTCGGCAATCCCCGCGACCGCGCCACGACCATGGGCCCGCTGGTGTCGGCCGTGCAGATGAAGCGCGTGCAGGATTACATCGACGTGGGCCAGCAAGAAGGCGCGCGCCTGATCACTGGCGGCACGCGCGTGGGCGAACGCGGCTACTTTCTCAAGCCCACGGTGTTCGCCGACGTCGGCCAGGAGATGCGTATCTCCCAGGAGGAGATCTTCGGCCCGGTCGCATCCGTGCTCCGATTCTCGGATGAAGAACACGCCCTGCGCCTGGCCAACGGTACCCGTTACAGCCTCGCGGCCGGCATCTGGAGCGCCGACATCGGGCGCGTGCACCGCGTCGTGCGTCAGCTCAAGGCGGGCACAGTGTGGGTCAATACCTTTGGTCCGACCGATGTGCGCCTGCCCTGGGGCGGCTCCGGCGATTCGGGATTCGGTCGCGAGCACGGCGACATCGCGCTGCAGAACTTCACCGAACCCAAAGCCGTCTGGATCAACACGGGCTGATTGGCGCACAGCTAGGTAGCAGCAGGTCCGAAGGTTATCTCTAGGGGAGTAGGTACCTTATAAAAATGTTCATCGCGATGAACATTTTTATAAGGTACCTACTCCCCTTGCGTTGCGCTTGCCGGCCTGCAGCTACCCCAGTTGCGCGCCCACGTTCACGCCTTGCTCCGCACAGAATTGTGGCGCGGGGATCTTCTTCCCGCTGTCATACCGTACCCGCGACACTTCTATCTGCCCGCCCTGCACCGCGATGAAGATGCTCTGCTCGCCGATGCCCGCCACGGTACCGACGGCGCCTTTGAATTGCGTGAAGGTGCGCGCCGGGTGCTTGCGCGCTTCGAAGGCGAAGAGTTTCTTGCCGTTGAACAGCGTCCAGGCGCCGGGCGCCGGGTTGCAGCCGCGGATGAGGTCGTAGGTCAGGTCGATGTGGTTGTGCCAGTTGATGTGTGATTCGGCCGCGCGGCACCAACCCAGGTAGCTGGCCTGTGATTCATCCTGCACGATCTCGCGGGCGCCGCCACGCACCACCAGGTCGGCCGCCTCCAGCAGTGCCGCGACGCCCATCGGAAACAGCCGATCGAAATAAACGCTGCCGAGAGTATCGTCGGGGCCGATGGGGGTTTCCTTCTGCAGGATGACCGGCCCCTCATCGAGGCCATCGGTGGGACGAAAGATCGTCAGCCCCGTGCGATCCTCGCCGCGAATGATCGGCCAGTTGATCGAGCTCGGTCCGCGATAACGCGGCAGTAGCGAGGGGTGATACTGAATCATGCCGTGCCGCGGCACCTTGGCGAAGGTCTGCGGCACGAACTGCAGCACATAGGCCATGACGCCCAATTCGATATCGAGGCCCCGGAGCGCATCGAACGCCTCGGATGTCTTGAGCGAGGGCAGCTGATAGACCGGGATATGCTGCTGCTCGGCGGCAGTGCGCAGCGGGTCGGCGCGCTCGCCAGCCTTCTCGGGCGCACAGAACACTCCTGCAACGCTATCGCCGCGAGCCAGCATGGCCTCGAGCACCGACTTGCCGAAATCCTGTTGTCCGATGATGGCTACGCGCACGCACTCTCTCCCGCTGATTCGAATCCCCATTGACCCAGTGTCGGCGCCCGCACGCCGCCCGCACCACATAAATTGCCGCTACGCTGCATCAGCGAGCAGTCCTCGAGCGCCGCCGGTGCCACGGCCCGCACCCCGGCGCGGGTATCGGCATCGGCTGCCGCGCGCTCGAGCGCCGGACGGTCGGTCGCGACGGGCTTGCCAGCCTCAATGCGCAGATAAATACGGCCGGTGGCCTGCTCGGCGAAATTAACCTCTCGAAAACGCTCGACACAGCGCTGCAGGAAGCCCGTGTTGTGTTCGGGCGCCAGCCGCGAGCGATCCGAATACAGCATCTCGGGCGAGGCAGCTGTGACGTTGACGCGCCGGAAGCGCTCGATATTGAGCACGCCGCGCACGTCGAGCAGGTTGAGCGTGTCATTGTCGCCGAAAGCCACGGTCCGCGGGCGCTCACCGAGGCGCACGCTGTTATCGAGGAATTCGAAATGCACCGACTTGTCGGTGCGCCGGATCCAGGTAAAGAAGAGGTCGGGCATGCCCGCATACGCCTCGACGCTATGTGCCAGCGTATCGCCGACGGCCTTGTAGCGTCCGAACTCCAGCCCGCGATTCCACGCACGTTCCACCAGTGACTCCGGCGGCGTGATGACGAAGAACAGGTAGACGGTTTGCCCGAATCGCGTCAGCAGGTTGCTGCCGGCCTCATTGGAGTTGGGCGCAAAGCTATCGAACCGGAAGCGATCGATGAGCAGGTGCGACATGTCGCCGCGCTGATATTTGCGGGCCATGTAGCGATCCAGCTTGGCATCGATGATCTGCAACTCATCGCCCGTCATGGCACCCGCATACTTGTAGTGCGTGCCGAGGCTTTGATAGTCGAGCAGCTGCTTGCGCCAGATGTCGGGACTGATGAGCGCAAAGTCGATCCAGCGAACGCCGATGTCACCGGCCAGCGTCTTCTGCAACGGCCGCAGACTGCTCTTGCCTGCGGCCGAGGGTCCCTTGGTATTCATGACGATAGGGCGCTGCTGCGGCGGCAGGCGATAGAAACCTTCAGTGACCGCGGCGCGCTCGAGCAGCGCATCCACGGCACAGCCGATAGTATCGCCGCCGATCTCATTGCAGGCCAGATCAGCGGCCAGCGAGCCGATCAGATCCGGGGCGCCCCAGGCGCCGCCGTGCCGGTTGAACAGCGCCGAGGTGATGCGGCGGAGCGCGCGCAGAACCGCCCTCTCGAGTTCGTCCTCGCTCGCGCACGCGCGGCGCTCGAAGTCCGCTATGCGCACCACATCCCCGTTGGATAGTTCGTTCTGCACCGGGATCTCGGCACGACGCGGCGCGAAGCGTGCGAATAGCCCGGTCCGCGGGCGGCGCACTTCCGCTATCACCGGCGCCGCAGTACCGAAGCTTGTCAGTGCTTCCTGCGCCAGCTCCCTCGCCCGTTGGCGCAGCTTGCCGAAATCCGATTCGATGTCCTCCATGGCCGGCTCGATGCAACTGTCGAGCACGCGGGCCGCCATGCGCCGGAAGTTGATGCCCAGATCCTCGATGCGCGAGCCATCCGCCACCGCGTAGTCAGCGCTGATGCGCACCAGCAGTTCGTGCAGCAGCAGCCGCCGGGCGCGGAATGCAATCAACTCGACCGCCGGAATGCCCGTCAGATCGTGCAGCTCATCGGCCGCCTCGAGACTGGTGAAGACATTGTCGGCGCGAAAGATCGTGCACAGATGCCGCAGCTCCGGTGGAACCGGCGAGTGGATGCCGGGGTTCCAGGCCCCGGATTCATCCGCTGGCGTCAACGACGGGACTCCTCCAGGGTCTTCGCCAGCAGCTTGGTGAGCGCGAACACGGTGTCGACACACGGGGTCGGCGTGCGCGTCAACCGGGCGAGCTCCACCACCGAGCCGAGCAGCGCATCGATCTCCAGGGCGCGGCCGGCCTCGACGTCCTGCAGCATGGAGGTCTTGTGGTGCCCGACCCGTTCGGCGCCAGCCACACGCTTCTCCAGCGGCACGCGAAACTTGATGCCGAGTTTGTTGGCGATGGTCTGTGCTTCCGTCATCATCGCCACCGCCAGCTCGCGGGTCTGCGGGTACTGGCAGATGCTGGCCAGCGTGGCGCGGGTCAGTGCGCTGATCGGATTGAAGGTCAGATTCCCCCAGAGCTTCAGCCAGATCTCCGCGCGAATGTCATTCAGCACCGGCGCCTGCAGTCCGGACTCGCTGAAGCATTGCGACACACGCGTGACGCGTTCGCTGCTGCTGCCATCGGGCTCACCCACCGGGAACCGATTGCCCTCGATGTGCTGCACGACGCCCGGCGAGACCAGTTCGGCGGCCGGATACACCACGCAGCCGATGACGCGTTCCGCGGGTATCTTCTGCCCGATCACGCCGGTCGGATCGACACTGCGCACACGCGTGCCGGCCAGTTCGCCGCCGTGCTGATGGAAATACCAATACGGAATGCCGTTCTGCATCGGCACCACGACCGTCCCGGCGCTCAACATCTTCGGCACCTGCGGCGCAACCGCTTCGACCTGGTGCGCCTTGATGGCGAGAATCACCAGATCCTGTGGTCCGGCTTCGGCGTAGTCATCCGTGGCGCGAACGTTCGAGGCGGTTTCTTCCTTGCCGTCGGCATCGATCAGCCGTACGCCGCGCGCGCGAATGGCCTCGAGGTTCGCGCCGCGTGCGATGAAGGTCACCGCATTGCCGCCGAGCGCCAGCCGCAGACCCACATAGGCGCCGATGGCGCCGGCCCCGACGATGGCGACTTTCACGGGCGCACGCGCCCGGAGGGGACTGCTTTGACGGACAACATAGACGGCTCCAGGCTCGTGATGCGCGATTGTTGCCGGTGTCCTTTGCGAATACCAGCGGTGCCGCTCTGATTATGACCCACTCACCCCGCCGGAGATTTTGCGGATTACCGGTTATGAATCGCGCTTCAGAACCTGTAGTCCATCGCGCTCAGGCGGCCGGAATCAGTCCCGCGCCCCGGGCCCAGCGATACTTGGCGCCGAGCACCGCCACCGGTATCTCGGTCGAATACGCATATGCCGGAATGCCGTGCTGATAGAGGTACTCGGCAGCTTCCTCGACCTCGATGTCCCCGGCGAGTGAGGCGACCACGGGTTTCTCGATGCCCTTGGTGCGCATGTCCTGCACCACCTCCACCATCAGGCGTGCAAACACCATGGGCGGCGTGACGATGGTGTGCCAGTAGCCGAGTATCAACGCGTGAATGCGCGGATCCTCGAGTCCGAGCCGCACCGTGTTCTGATAGGTCCTGGGCGGCTCACCGCCGGTGATGTCCACCGGATTGCCGGCGGCGCCGAACGGCGGGATGAATTTTCTGAACGCGGCATCCAAATCCTGGGGCATCGCCATCAAGGTCAGCCCATTGTCGACACAGGCATCGGACAGCAGCACTCCCGAACCGCCGGCGCCGGTGATGATCACGACGTTGTTGCCTTTTGGAGTAGGCAGCACCGGGATGCCGCGCGCGAACTCGAGCATGTCGCGCAGCGAACGGGCGCGAATGACGCCCGACTGCCGGAACACGTCCTCGTAGATCTTGTCGTTGCCGGCCAGTGCTCCGGTGTGCGAGCTGGCAGCCCGCGCACCCATGCTGGTGCGGCCGGCCTTGAGCACTACAATCGGCTTCTTCTTCGACACCCGCTTCGCCACCTCGGCGAATGCGCGGCCATCCTTCAGATCCTCGCAATGCTGCGCGATGATCTGTGTGTTGTCATCCTGCTCGAAGAAGGTCAGCAGATCATCCTCATCGATGTCGGACTTGTTGCCGAGTCCGACGATCGCCGAGACACCCATCTTGGCGGAGCGCGAAAAGCCGATGATGGCCATGCCGATGCCGCCGGACTGTGATGAGAGCGCGGCCTTTCCCTTGACGTCATAGGCGGTGCAGAAGGTGGCGCAGAGATTTTTCGGCGTGTAATAGAAGCCGTAGATATTGGGCCCCATGAGGCGCACGCCGTACTTGCGTCCGATCTCGACCAGCTCGGCCTGTCCTTCCACATTGCCGGTCTCGGCAAAGCCCGATGGGATCAGCACCGCGCCCGCAATCTTCTTCTCCCCGACCTCGATCAAGGCCTTGGCGACTACCTTGGCCGGAATGGCGAACACGGCTACGTCGATCTCACCAGGAACGTCCTTGACGCTCTTGTAGGCCTTCAGGCCCAGGATCTCATCGGCGCTCGGGTGGATCGGGTAGATCGCACCCTTGTAGCCGCCATTGATGAGGTTCTTCATCACCGAATTGCCGATCTTGCCGGCCTCGGCGGAGGCGCCGATCACCGCCACGGCATCGGGCTTCATAATGCGGTTCATCTGCTGCACGATGAGCTCGTGGCTCGGGCGATGACGCGCCGGTGCCGGATTGAAGTCGAGCACGATGCGCACATCGGCCGCGGTTGCGCCGCGATCGGTGGCAAACACCGGATTCAGATCCAGTTCCGAGATCTCGGGAAAGTCGCTGACGAGCACGCTGACGCGCTCGATCATGGTGGCGAGCGCTTCGCGATTCACGCCCTTGGCGCCGCGGACCCCGCGCAGAATCTCGGCCGCGGCAATGCTGTCGAGCATCGACAGCGCTTCCTCGTGCGAGGCCGGCGCGAGACGGAAGGTAATGTCCTTCAGCACCTCGACCAGAATGCCGCCGAGGCCGAATGCCACCAGCTTGCCGAACGCCGGATCCGTCACCGCGCCGATAATGACTTCCTGGCCTCCGTGCATCATCTGCTGAATCTGCACGCCGAGGATTTCGGCCTTGGCGTTGTACTTGCGCGCGTTGTCGATGATGGTGGCAAAGCCCGCCTTGACCTGCTCGGCCGTCTTCAGTCCGACCAGCACGCCGCCAGCCTCGGTCTTGTGCAGAATGTCGGGCGAGACGATCTTCATGACCACCGGATAGCCGATCCTGTCCGAGGCGGTGACGGCCAGATCGGCGCTCGTGGCCACGGCCTCGGCCGGCAACGTGATGCCGTAGGCCTCGCAGACGCCACGCGCCTCAGGTGCCGTCAGCGCACTGCGCCCCGCGGCTTTCGCATGATCGAGAATCTTGCGCGCCGCCACTTTGTCGTGGCTCTCGGAGGCAAATTCGCGGGTTCGCACTGTCGCTTCCATCACTGCTCTCCGTGGATCAGATCGCCTTGTGAGCGCGCATCTCGGCAATCTCGCCGGCGGCAAATCCGAGTTCCGCCAGCACCTCATCGGTGTGCTCACCCAGCAGCGGCGAACGCGTCACCTGCGTCGGGCTGTCGCTGAGCTTAATGGGATTGCCCACCGTCAGATATTTGCCTCGCTTCGGATGATCGACCTCGACAACGGTTCCGGTGGCACGCAACGACGGCTCGGCCGCCAGTTCCTCCATCGAGAGAATCGGGCCGCACGGGATATCGTGCTTGTTGAGCTCCTCCATGGCCTCGAACTTGGTCTTCGTGACCGTCCAGGCTTCGACGGCCGCGAACACTTCCTTCAGACGCGGCAGTCGGGCGGCTGGCGTCGCATAGTCGGGATCCGTGATCCATTGCTCCTTGCCGATCACCTGGCAGACTTCCTTCCAAACCGGTGCCTGCGTGATGAAATAGAGGTAGGCGTTCGGATCGGTCTCCCAGCCCTTGCATTTCACGATCGAGCCGGGCTGGCCGCCGCCCGAGGCATTGGCGGCGCGCGGCACCGCCTTACCGAATTTGCCGTGAGGGTATTGCGGGTATTCCTTCATGACACCGGTGCGTGCCAGGCGCTGCTGATCGCGCAGCTTGACGCGGCAGAGATTGAGCACACCATCCTGCATGGCCGCCAGCACCTTCTGTCCGCGGCCCGTGCTGTTGCGCTGGTACAGCGCCGCAACGATACCGAGCGCGAGGTGCAGCCCCGTGCCGCTGTCGCCGATCTGCGCGCCGGTCACCAATGGTGGGCCATCGTCGAAGCCGGTGGTCGAGGCCGAGCCGCCCGCGCACTGGGCGACGTTTTCGTACACCTTGCAGTCCTCATAGGGTCCGGGGCCGAATCCTTTGACCGAGGCGACGATCATGCGCGGGTTGAGCTGCTGCACGCGCTCCCAGGTAAATCCCATGCGATCGAGCGCTCCGGGCGCAAAGTTCTCGACCAGCACGTCGCAATGCTGGATGAGCTTCTCGACCACGCGCTTGCCCGCCGGCGTCTTCGAGTCGATGGTGATCGAGCGCTTGTTGTGATTGAGCATCGTAAAGTAGAGGCTGTCGGCGCCCTCGACATCGCGCAGCTGCTCTCGCGTGACATCACCGCTGCCCGGACGCTCCACCTTGATGACATCCGCGCCGAGCCATGCCAGCAACTGCGTGCAGGTCGGTCCCGATTGCACGTGGGTGAAATCGAGGATTCGAACGCCGTCCAATGCCTTGCCCATTCCGCACTACCCTCTTCCGTGTCGCCGTTGATTACTTGTACATCGTCTGGTTCTTGGTGCCCGGCGCGTACTCGCGCGGATCGACCCAGATATTGATCACCGCGCTCCTGCGCAGCCGTGCCACCGACTCGCGGCCGCGCTGCAAGGCCGCGGCGATCTGCGCCGGATCGTGCACTTCCTCGCCGTAGCCGCCGAGCATTTCGGCAAATTTGCCGAATGGCACATCGCCGAGCAGATTGCCGACGCTGCCGCGCTGCTCGCCGTACTTCGCCAGCTGCCCGTAGCGGATCTGGTTCATGGCCGAGTTATTGCCGATGACGGCGAGGTACGGCACGCCGAAGCGGTTGGCGGTCTCCATATCGAACGCAGTCATGCCGAAGGAGCCGTCGCCGTAGTAGCACAGCACCTCCTTGTCCGGATTGGCCAGCCCCGCGGCGATCGCAAACCCGGTGCCCACGCCCAGCGAACCGAGCGCGCCCGGATCCATCCACTGGCCGGGACGCCGCGGTCGCACCGCCTGCGCCGAGATCGTCACCACATCGCCACCGTCGCCGATATAGATGGTGTTGTCGGCCAGGAACTCGTTGAGCTCATAGGCAACGCGATAGGGATGAATCGGCGTGTTGTTGGACTTGAACAGCGGCATGAGCTTCTCGGTAGCCGCTGCCTCCGCGTTCGAGAGCTGCTTCATCCACTGCTGTCGCGCCTGGCGCTTGTCGTTCTTGAGGCGCCCCGTGGCCGCTTGCAGCACTGCGCCCAGGATGGCACCCGGATCACCGACGAGGCCCAGCGATATATCGCGGTTCTTGCCCACGGTGCGGTAATCCATGTCGATCTGCACCAGCGTCAGGTTCTTGCTGATTCGCTTGCCGTAGCCCATGCGGAAATCGAACGGCGTGCCGACGATGACGATCACATCCGCATTGGCGAAGGCCTCACCACGCGTGCGATCGAAATGATGCGGATCGCCCGGCGGCAACAGGCCGCGGCTGCCGCCATTGAAATAGCCGGGTATGTCCAGTCCCCGCAGCAGCGCGATCGCCTCGTTGTGGCCACGCGCGGTCCAGACCTGCTGGCCATAGAGAATCGCGGGCCGCTCGGCCGCCACCAGGATGTCGGCGAGTCGCTCAATGTCGCGCGGATCGCCGATCGATTTGGTGGATGCCCGGTACTTGCCGGGCTGCGGAATCACGGCCTTCGTGAGGTCGACTTCCCGATCGAGCACATCGCGCGGAATTTCCAGGTACGCCGGACCGGGCGCACCATTGAAGGCCTCGCGGGCCGCCATGGAGATCATGTCCGCGACGCGCTCGGTGCTCGACACGGAAGCGGCGAACTTGGTGATCGGCGTCATCAGATCGACGTGCGGCAGATCCTGCAGCGATCCCATTTTGTGTTGCGTCAGCGCGCCCTGCCCGCCGATGTGCAGGATCGGGCTCTCCGAGCGAAACGCGGTTGCGACGCCGGTCACCGCGTTGGTGCAGCCCGGACCCGCGGTGGTCACCACCACGCCGAGTTTGCCGGTCTGACGCGCGTAGCCATCCGCCGCATGCGCGGCTACCTGCTCGTGCCGCACATCGATGATGCGGATACCTTCATCGACGCACCCATCATAGATGTCGATGATGTGACCGCCACAGAGCGTGAAGATCGTATCCACGCCCTCGTTCTTGAGTGCGCGGGCCACCAGGTGGCCCCCGGAAATCAGGGCAGCGTCCTTGCTCTTGGGCCGCAGCGTGTCCTCGGCTGTGGTCGGGGTGGGCGCGCCGGGCGCGGCTACCGATGCGGTGCTGGCTTTCATACTGCCTCCAAATGCGGAAAACGCGGAATGTGCGGGCGGGATGCAAACGCGCGGTTCAGGGATAACCGCACGCTTGGTGTGTGAATTGTACCGATCATGCGACGCGGCCGGAGCCAACCCCTCCGGCCGGCGCGGGCGACATCGGCGCTGCGGCGCCATCGCCGTACTTGTCGCGACTGGCGGCAAAATGCCGCACGCGCATCGGCTTGAGGACTACCAGGCCGATGAACGCAGCCAGCAGATTAAACACCATCGCGACCAGGAAAACGGTGCTCCAACCCTGCTTGGCGGCCAGCGCCGCGGCGAACGGGACGAGCAGTGAGCCGGCGCCCTTGGCGGTGTAAAGCATTCCGGCATTAGCCGCCGCGTACTTGCCGCCGAAAGTGTCGCCCTGTGTCGCTGGAAACAGGCTATAGATTTCGCCGAAGACGCCAAAGTAAAGCGCGGTGATCAGCACGAACTGCACGGGGTTGGAACCGGTTCGGCTCAGGCTGAACAGAGCCCCCGCGCCGATCACGAATGCGATCGCCATCGTGTTCTCGCGACCGATTCTGTCCGATACCCAACCGAAGAACGGACGTCCGACACCGTCAAAGATGCGATTGAACTGCAGCGCCAGTGTCAGCGCCGCGCCCCCGAATCCGATGATCTCGACCGGGATCTTGTCAATCTTCAGATCCTTGGCGATCGGCGCCATGGAAGCCGCCATCATCAGTCCACCCGCGGCCACGAGCACGAACATCACGTACATGACGTAGAACACAGGACTGCGCAGCACCTGGGCCGGCGAATAGCCGTGCGCGGTCTGATTGGCGCGCACTTTCACTCCAGTAAGTTGGGGAGGCGCGACGAGCAATCCCCACGACATTACGAACACGATCGCACCCTGCAGCAGTCCGAAGAACAAGAACGCGTGCTCGTATCCGGAGGTGGCGATCATCTTGGCGATCGGACTTATGGTGATCGCCGCTCCCGCGCCGAACCCGGCGGCCGTGAATCCGGCCGCCAGCCCGCGCCGCCCCGGAAACCACTTCAGCGCGTTGCCGACGCAGGTGCCGTAGACGCATCCCGTACCGATGCCGCCGATGGCTGCCGCGACGTAGAGCATTGCGAGCGAGCTTGCCGTGGAGTTGATGCTCCATGCGATCGCCACGAGAATGCCGCCGGCCAGTACGACCCAGCGTGGGCCGAATCGATCGACCAGATAGCCTTCGATCGGTATCAGCCAGGTCTCGATCATCACGAATATCGTGAAGGCGACCTGGATGTCGGCACGACCCCAGTGGTACTTGGCATCGATTGGATTGACGAACAGCGTCCAGCCGTATTGCAGATTGGCCACACAGGCCATGCAGATCACACCGAGCGCCAGCTGCACCCATGGATTGGCGAACAGCGATGTATTCGCCGGCTCTGATGAATTCATGCCCCCACCCCCGAAGTCGAAGTTGCAACCCCGAACTTTTGTGATTCGAAATGGCCGCGCACCAAGGTCGAACTCTTGAAATTGACCATATGTGATATATCACCGGAAGTCAACGAAGCGGGTAGCCCGCTGCGAGTGCCTGATCATGGCTCACCAGGATCGTGTTATGTCGTGTACAGGACCGGTTTGCGGATGTGTTTGCGGTTGATAGAGCCCGCAATCATGCCTCTACACCCCGCTTATCGAATCTGATATATCTAGGGCAATACCGCGCGCGAGTTTGGGGGCAGGGGTTGAGCGCGGCGCGGAGCATGCCGTGACTGAAACAACATTGATGGATGCGCTCGTGGACAGCGTGGAACGGCAGATCGTCGAGCCGTCCACCGACGTGCAGCGACCCGAGCGAGCCATGCGGCTGGCGCTGCAACCGCTGAACGCGACCTCGCTGCGCGATCAGGCCTACACCCTGCTCAAGAACGCGATCACCGATGCCGACATCTACAACCCCGCGCACGAGCTGCGGCTGGACGAGCGGCAGCTCATGCAAGCCCTGGGCGTGAGCCGAACGCCGGTGCGCGAGGCGCTTGCCATTCTCGAGCAGGAAGGGTTTCTGCGCACGGTGCCCCGTCGCGGCATCTTCATCGTGCGCAAGACCAGGCGGCAGATTGTCGAGATGGTGCAGGTCTGGGCGGCTCTCGAAAGCATGGCGGCACGGCTCGCGACGCTGCACGCGCCGGATGCGGAGATCGCCACGTTGCGGCACCTGTTCGATGAATTCGAAAGCTCGCCGCCCTCGGAACACTTAAGCGAGTACTCCGACGTCAACATTGCCTTCCACCAGGCCGTGATCCGCCTGGGCGGCTCGCAGCTCATCGAAGACGCAACGCGGAATCTGTTCCTGCACGTGCGCGCCATTCGTCGCGCGACCATCACGCAGAGCGATCGCGCCACGCGCTCGATCATCGATCACCTCAAGATCGTCGAGGCGCTGGAACGGCGTGACACCGAGCTCGCCGAGCGCCTCTCCCGCCAGCACGCGCTCGATCTGGCCGCTCATGTCGATCGTTACTGCGATTTCCTCGAATAACTGCTTCAATAGACGCCCCGAATTCATACTTTTAGTCAGGACACCCTCATGGCAGGACGCAACTTCCTGTTTGTACCCGGACCGACCAACGTCCCCGATCGCATCCTGCGAGCCATGGACGCACCGATGGAGGACCACCGTTCTCCTGTTTTCCCCGCGCTGGCGCGAGAGTGCCTGACCGGTCTGAAGCCAATCTTCAAGACCACATCGGGTGTGCCGTTCATATTCCCCTCCTCCGGCACGGGCTGCTGGGAAGCGGCCGTCACCAACTGTCTCGATCCGGGCGATCGCGTGCTGGCGTCGAACTTCGGCCAGTTCAGCTATCTGTGGATCGATTTGTGCCAGCGACTGGGGCTCAACGTCGATGTCATCGAGGTCACATGGGGCGAAGGCGCGCCCGCTGATCGCTACCAGGCGGCGCTCGAAGCCGACAAGGCTCACACCATCAAGGCCGTGCTCGTGTGCCAGAACGAGACCGCCACCGGCGTCACCAGCGATGTTGCGGCCATTCGCAAGGCGCTGGATGCGGCGAATCACCCGGCGCTGCTGTTCGTCGATTCGGTCAGCGCGCTTGCCAGCATCGACTTCCGCATGGATGACTGGGGCGTGGATGTCTGCGTCAGCGGCTCCCAGAAAGGGCTCATGCTACCCGCAGGACTGGGCATTACCTGCGTGAGCCAGAAGGCGCTCGCGGCCTCGAAGACGGCCAAGGGCCGCCGCTGCTACTTCGACTACGCCGACATGATTGCGGCCAATGCCAACGGCTACTTTCCCTACACGCCGTCGCTGCCCGGACTCTACGGGCTGCGCGAATCGCTGCGCATGCTCAATGAGGAAGGTCTCGAGAACGTGTTTGCCCGTCACACCTACCTGGCAGCGGGCGTGCGCGCCGCCGTCCTGAATGGCTGGAAGCTCAAGCTCTGCGCGGCCGCCCCGCAGTGGTACTCGGACACGGTGTCAGCGATCATGGTGCCCGCCGGCATCAACGGAGCGGATGTCATCACGCGCGCCTTCAGGCGCTACAACCTGGCGCTCGGTGCAGGCCTCGCGCGCGTCGCCGGCAAGCTGTTCCGTATCGGCCATCTGGGCGATTGCAATGAACTGATGCTCATGGGAGCGCTGGCGGGCGCCGAGATGGCGATGGTGGATTGCGGTGTGAAGGTCGCCCCAGGCAGCGGCGTCGCAGCAGCCGCGGCTTACTGGCAGAGCAATCCCGCTCCGCGCGGACTGAGCGTGCAGTGAGTCATCGCATCGTCTTTCTCGATCGCGCCTCGCTCGATGCGAAGGTGCGCTCGCCGAAATTCGATGCTGCCTATGTCGAGTATGCGGCCACCGCACCCAATGAGGTGGTCGAGCGCCTCGAGGGCGCGAGCATCGCGATCACCAACAAGGTGCCGTTGCGCGCCGAGGCGCTGCAGCAATTGCCGGATCTGCGGTTGATTGCAGTGGCGGCCACCGGTTATGACGTCATCGACGTGCCCTACTGCAATGCGCATCGCGTGTCGGTCGCCAACATCCGCAACTACGCCGTGCACTCGGTGCCCGAGCATGCGTTCGCGATGATCCTGGCGCTTCGCCGCAACATGATCGCCTATCGGGATGACGTCATGAACGGCGCCTGGCAGAAGTCCAAGCAGTTCTGCTTCTTCGATCATCCGATCCGCGATCTGCATGGCGCCACGCTCGGCATCATCGGCGAAGGCGCCATCGGCCAGTCGATCGCCGCGCTCGGCAAGGCTTTCGGCATGCGGCCCATCTATGCCGCGCATCCCGCGCAGCTCGATATCCCGGGTGAATTTGTCGCGCTACCGGAGCTGATCGCGCAATCCGATGTGATCACCCTGCACCTGCCGCTGATGCCGGCCACGCGCAATATGATCGGCGCCGCCCAGTTGCGCTCGATGAAGCCGACCGCACTGCTGATCAACACCGCGCGTGGCGGACTGGTCGATGAAGCTGCCCTGATCCGGGCGCTCGATGAGGGCTGGATCGGCGGCGCCGGCTTCGATGTGTTGACCGTCGAACCGCCTACCGGCGGCCACCCGTTGCTGGAAGTGCGACGACCCAATTTCATCCTCACACCGCATGTTGCCTGGGCTTCGCACGGCGCCATGCAGTTCCTGGCCGACCAGCTCATGGACAATATCGACGACTGGGCTGCCGGCAAGCCGCAGAATCTCGTCACGACCTCCTGAAAATAGATGGCACGCTGGGTCCGGTTCCGATCCGCGGCAGGCAGCGTCGGCTTCGGCACACTCGACGGCGAAACTGTCGCTGAATATTCCGGCGATCAGTTCGGGAACCAACAGCCCACCGGATTCAGACTGGCTTTGGCCAGCGTGTCGCTGCTCGCGCCCTGCGCCCCCACCAAGCTCGTCGCGCTGTGGAACAACTTTCACGCGCTGGCAGCCAAGCTCGGCAAGCCGCCCCCGGCGCACCCGCTGTACCTGATCAAGCCAAGCTCATGTGTGATCGGCCACCGCCACACGATCGAGCGACCGCTCGGCTACGCGGGCAAGATCGTGTTCGAAGGCGAGCTCGGCATCGTCATCGGCCGGCGCTGCCATAACGTCTCGGTGGAAGACGCTGCGCGCCACATCTTTGGTTTTACCTGCATCAACGACGTCACGGCCATCAGCGTCATGAACGAATACCCGGACTTCGTGCAGTGGTGTCGCTCCAAGGGATATGACACCTTCGGCGCGATCGGCCCATTCATCGCCACCGAACTCGACTGGCAGTCCAGCAGCGTCGTCACGCTGCTCGATGGCGTGGAGCGGCAGCGCTATGCGCTCTCGGACATGATCCTGCCGCCGGCGGAGCTGGTGAGCCGGCTCTCGCACGATATGTCGCTGCTGCCCGGTGATGTCATTGCCTGCGGCACCTCGCTCGGAGTCGGTTCCATACCCGAAGGCTCGACCGTCGAGGTAACGATCGACGGCCTGGGCACACTGTCCAACACGCTCGGCGTGCCGCACGCGATTTCGGCAACGCCCACGTGAGCGCCGCGCTCGATCCGCGGCGACTGCTGCGACGACTGTTCGATGCCGCGATTGATTCGGCGCAGCCGGCGCGCCATATCCGCGCCTATCTGCCGCCGCCGCCGCGCGGCCGGCTCATCGTCGTCGGCGCCGGCAAGGCCTCCGCCGCCATGGCGCGTGCCGTGGAGGACAACTGGCCGGGACCACTGTCGGGTCTGGTGGTCACGCGCGCTGGCTACTCGGTGCCCTGCCAGCGCATCGAGATCATCGAAGGCGCACACCCGGTACCCGACGAAACCAGTCTGAAGGCGGCGCAGCGAATCCTGCGGAGTGTGCGCGGCCTGACGGCGGACGACCTGGTGCTGGCGGTGATATCCGGCGGTGCCTCCGCCTTGCTCACGCTGCCGCTGGAGGGATTGACGCTCAAGGACAAGCAGGCGCTGAACCGGGCGTTGCTGAGCTCCGGTGCCGCGATCGGGGAGATGAATTGCGTACGGCGCCATCTCTCGGCCATCAAAGGCGGGCGGCTCGCTGCAGCCAGTGCACCGGCAAAAGTGCTGACACTGCTGATATCGGACGTCCCCGGAGACGACCCCACCGATATCGGTTCCGGCCCGACGGTGGGCGATCCCACCAGCTGCGCCGACGCGCTCGCCATCCTCGAGCGCTACCACATCGAGCTTGGACCCCAGGTGCGCGACGCGCTCACCAGCGGTCGTGGCGAATCGGTAAAACCTGCGGATCCGAGACTGCGCGGGATCGAGACGCGCCTGATCGCAACGCCCCAGATGGCGCTCGAGGCCGCGGCCGACGCGGCCCGCGCCCAGGGCGTGGAGCCCATCATCCTGAGCGATCGCCTGGAGGGAGAGGCGCGCGATGTGGGCAAGGTGTTCGCAGGCATCGCGCAGCAGATCGCGGCGCGCAACCAGCCGGTGGTCGCGCCGTGTGTGTTGCTGTCGGGCGGCGAAACCACGGTTACCGTGCGCGGTGATGGCAGTGGCGGCCGCAATGTCGAGTTTTTGCTCTCGCTCGGCGTTGCGCTCAACGGGCACCCGCGGGTGCATGCCATCGCCGGCGATACCGATGGCGTCGATGGCGCGGAGGACATCGCCGGCGCCTACCTGGCGCCCGACAGCCTCGAGCGCGCGCGCGCGCAGGGCATCAACCCACGCGCCAGTCTCGAGCGCAACGACGGCCATGGCTTCTTCAAAGCTCTGGGCGACTCTGTGATCACGGGGCCCACCTTTACCAACGTGAACGACTTTCGCGCGGTGCTCGTCACCGCCTGAGAGCCTCAGAGATTGATGCGCGACAGCGGCACGCTTACAGTAGCCATCACGAGCTTAAGCGCTCATTAGCCATAACGAGAGAACACGGCTTTGAACTTCGCCTCGCTCTGGGGCCTCGATC
>Ga0302324_100002115_pt1 | contig 46780 bp, 48 predicted proteins | sample Palsa_T0_1_FD_201949 | JGI IMG/M metagenome (GOLD analysis project Ga0302324, IMG submission 201949) | Peat permafrost microbial communities from Stordalen Mire near Abisko, Sweden - Palsa_T0_1 | ecosystem: Environmental > Terrestrial > Soil > Palsa > Peat permafrost | place: Sweden: Abisko... | reverse complement strand
AATACGACCGCCTCGAAAACCCCCAGCCCCTCGACGAGGCGTCGGCCGCGGTGCGCGGGGACTATCCGGACTGGCTCGACCCGCACCTGAACCGCGTCTTTGGCGAGGATCGGGCCGCGGAAGGCGAGGCACTCGCCGCGCGCGCGCCGGTCGACCTTAGGGTCAACACCCTCAAGGCCGACATCGGCCGAGTGACGAAGGCTCTCGCCGCGTTCCACCCCGAGGTTCTAGCCGCCCATCCTGACGCCCTGCGAATCGCCGCTCCCCACGCCAGCGAGCGGGCCGCGCCGGTGGAAGCCGCCCCCGAATTCGAGAAAGGCTGGTTCGAAGTCCAGGACCTGGGCTCCCAGATCGCCGCCGCCGCGGCCGGCGACATCGCTCACCGCCAGGTCCTCGATTTCTGCGCCGGCGGCGGCGGCAAGACCCTGGCCCTGGCGGCCGCCATGGCGAACACCGGCCAGCTCTGGGCCTTCGACGCCGATCCAAGGCGCCTGGCCGAAACGGTCCGGCGCGGCCGGCGCGCGGGCGTGCGCAATCTCCAGGTTCGATCACCCGTCGCCTCCGAACCCCTGGCCGGTCTGGGAGGGCGGATGGACGTCGTCTTCATCGACGCCCCGTGCACCGGCACGGGCGTCTGGCGACGCCACCCCGACGCCAAGTGGCGCCTGACCCCGGCCCAGCTGTCGCGCCGCATCGGCGAACAGGATGAGATTCTCGCCGCCGCCGCCCCGTTCGTCAAAGCCGGCGGTCGGATGGTCTATGTCACCTGCTCGCCACTGGCCGAGGAAAACGAAGATCGCCTGGACGCCTTCCTGGCCACCCAGCCGAACTTCTCGATCGCCGGCGCTCCCCGGCGCCTGACGCCGCGCACGGCGGGGGCCGACGGTTTCTTCATCGCGACGCTGGAACGGCGATAGAGGCTCAGGGCTCTTCCCGCCCGCCGTTCCCTTAGAAGTGCGGCAAGGAGGGGAGGCCGAATGGGCTCTTGGGCTTTGCCGGCGTGGCCTTCTGGCCGGCCGCCAGTTCGCAATCGTGGGTGAGGTCCTGGTCCCCGTAGGCGGTGCAGCGCTGAAGATACTGGTCGGCGTCGCCCTGGCGCCCGGCCTGCCGCGACACCGCGATCAGCAGCGACAGAAAGGGCTTGTCGTCGTTGCCGAAGCGGGAGATCGACGCGTTGATCAGCTGCAGGGCCCGATCGTTCTGGCCGGCCTGGAAGAGCATCCGGCAATGGTCGACGGCCCCGTCCACGGTCTGGTCGGGGCTGGCGTCGGCCTGCGAGAACAGCCGGTCGGCGCCGGCGGTGTCTCCCATGTCTTCACGGAGGCGGGCGGCTTCGCAGAGCACCATCGGAGCGGTGCGGTAGCTGGTGGCCATCGCCTGATTGATCTGGGCCGTCGCCGCGGAGTAGTCGCCGGCGGCCCTCGCCTTCATCGCGTCGGCCACCGCCAGGACCGCGATCTTGGCCTGGGCGAACTCCGGGGTGGCCCGGACCCGCTGAAGCCAGACGCGCTGTTCCTCGCGAAGCGGCGCGCCTGCCGGATAGGCGTCGGCGGAATACTGGGCGATGCCTTTCTTGCGCTCGGCCGGCGGCCGGTGCTGCGGACCCTGGCTGTGCGCCGCGGCCGCGCCGATGGCGATGCGCCCGCCGGCTTCGAAGATGCCCGCCCGCAGATTGGACGTAGAGAGGCCGCCCGACAGGAACGAGGCCGCCGCGTCCTTGCTGATGGCCTGGCTGAGATCCGATTTCAGCTGCTGCTGGAGGGCGTCGGAAATCTCCTTCCTCTTGTCCTTGTCGGCCTGGATGGTGTCGAAGACCACCGCCGAGGCGTCCTCCGCCGACCAGCCGGCTGCTTGCGAAAGATCGAAGCCCATGGCGTCGGCCTCGTCCTCCTGGTCGCGGGTGTGGGTCGGCTCCGCCGTCACGCCGAGCAGGAAATGCAGCGCGTCGCTGGTCGCCCCAGCGTTTCGGGCCGCGACCGCCGCGGCGCCGAAGTTGCTCCCCGCCGCGCCCGCCGCGCCGAGCGCCGAGCTCACCAGGAACGCCTGGCCCAGCCTACTCGCCAGATCGCCAGAACCTTGGGCCGCGCCCGCCCCGGCGAAGTGGCCCAGGAGCAGATGCGAGCGCTCGTGGCCGAGGACAAAGGCGACCTCGTCGTCGGATCCGGCGTGATCGAGCAACCCCAGGGAGACGACGATCGAATTATCCGGCAGCGAATAGGCGTTGTAGTAATCCACGCCGACGATGAAGACCTTTGGGGCCGGCCCCCTCGCATAGGGCCACTGCGCCTCGAGTTTGGCGATCAGGGCCCGGACGGCCGCCTCGGTCGCGGGCATCCGCAACCGAGCCTGCTGATACTGGCCCTGGTTGATCGCATCGCTGGCGAGGCCAAGCGACCCGCCCTGACCTGGCGTCCAGCCGAACGTCCGGCCGGCGACCTGCTTGACGAAGGGACCCTTCTTTCCGGAGATCGTGAACACATCCGCCCGCGCCGGCGGCGGCAGAGCAGTCATAGCGGCAAGCGAGGCCGCGCCCATCGCCAGGTCCCGGCGGGATAGGGTCATTTTGCCGTTCTCTGGCAGTCAGCCGCGCCTCCGAGCCCCATGTTCGACGCCGCATAGGCCGAGCCCGACGTCCGCGCCACCTGCTGCACGGGCGCGCAGGCGGCCCTCACGCCCGCGGTGTCGACGTCCAGTCCGCGCAGGAAGATGGTCTTGCCGCCCTGGCTGACGCCGATGCTGCCGCCGACGCCAAAGGCCACGATCGGCGCGGGGAGCTTGAGGCTGGTCGCTGGTATCGCGCCCAGCGGCTGACCCTTGTCGTCGAAGGTCCGAAGCTGGGGCCTAAGCGCCTTGGTCACGGTGCCGAGACTGGCCGCCGTCGCGAGGCTTGGCGTCAGGAGCAGGGCGGCGAGCACGAGGCCAAGGCGGCGCCGCGCTGCTTTCCGCTGGGGCGTCGTGGGGAGGATGGCGTCAGGTTGGAGCATGGACTGGGGCCTTCTGTTGTTTGGGACGCGTGGGTTGGGGGGAAGCGGCCGGGTTGGACTTGGCGGGCGGGCGGCTCAGCAGCCGGTCCTCCTCGAACCTCATCGCCGAGCGGCAGTACCTGGACGCCGCGACCAGTCGGCGAACAAGGCCGATGTGCTCGATCGAGCCGAGGACGTCGGCGGGCAGGGTTTCTCGCGTGGCGTAGAAGAGGAATCCGAGGACGCAGGCCGAGATCCCGATCCAGTTGATCGGCGAGCGATGGACATAGGTCACGCCCAGCCAGGTGGCCAGGAACACCATTCCGATCGAGGCGCCGTAGAGCACGACGTACAAGGGCCCGTAGACTGTCGGCCTGAGCTTGGATTCGCTGCGCGTCGCCATGGCGTGATCGAGCAGGCTGTTTCGCACCATGACGGCCAGAATGCCGCAGAACGCCAGGGCGCCGATCAGAAGGCTCTTGAGCAGGTCGGAGTCGAGCATGGCGCTGGCGCTACGGCGGTAGTCGATGCCGTCCTCGACCAGATTGTCGAGCGCCATCGCATGGTACTGAATGCCGGGAACCTGGCCATGCACCGGCGATTCCACCCAGTCGCTCGAGGCGTGGAACTCCCCGCCCACCATCACCAGCTTCCCGGCCACCAGCCGCGCCAGGTCGTTCTTGTCCAGACCGCTGCCGGCGACGATACGGTCGTAGCCCAGGGTCAGATTGTATGGACATTCCTGACGCACCCCCGCCCCCGGCCCGCGAAGGCCCACCATCTGCTCGCCCAGGCGCGCGCGCCAGCCCTCGCCCTCGCCCCGGCACGGCGCCGGCCGGCCACTCACCGCGCGGGTGATGGCCATATAGTCCGGATCAGGGCGCGATCCCCAGACCACGTCCATCGGCGCGTCGAACACCTTGGCGTAGTCTTCGGCGGGCGAGGCCCGGCCCTGCAGCGCAAGCCGGGCGCGCGCCTGAAGCCTCCGGAAGGCGGCGATGCCGCAAGCGTCTCTGCGGCCAAGGCACCAGGCGGCGTAAATGGCCATGGCCGGTGAGATGTCGAAACCGTGTACGCCCAGGCGCGCCGCGGTGGCGGCGTCAAATTCATAGCGGCTGATCAGCGGATAGGCCTTCACGCCCACGAGGGCCGGGGCGAGAACCGCGACCTGGTCCAGCGCGCGTTCGGCGTCAGGAAAGAAGTCGAGATCGGCGGGCGACGGTCGGGCTAAGACGATCGGCGTCCCCCCGACCGCATCGATGCAGGCGATCTTGACCAGAGGGTCCGAAACACAGCCCGGCCTCGCCGACCATTGCTTGGCGCGGGTCGCCGCCGCGACGCCGTCGACAAAGGCCCCGAAGCCTTCGTCCGGCGCCCCTTCGCCCATGTAGACGAAGTCCACGTACATCGCCGCCGGTGGGGCGCCGCCGACGTTCATCAGATCATCGAGCATCGTCCACTGCTGGTCGTAGGTCGGCGGGAACCGCGTCCATCCGTAGCCACGCATGGTCTGGAGCGAAGTGTCGTCCAGCGAGACGACGCTGATCGTCTTCTGGCCGCGGCGCGAGGCGCCGTAGTCGGCGGCGGTGATCCGCTGATAGACGCCGTCGGCGACCCCGTCGGACGCTGATTCGAGTCCGAACAGATCGAGCTTCGCCACCGCATACGCCGAGAGGGCGAGCACCAGGCTGATGAACAGCGCCTTCAGAACCCCTGCAGGCGAAATCGGCACCCAACCCTCCACGCCCCTGGAAGTCTCGATCAGGCCCTCGCCGAGGTCAAGCGCGGCGGCCCGGCGAGAACGCGGCCGCGAGACTTCGCGGCGATTCTCTCCTAAAGCGCGGCCATGACGGCGATGCCACGCGACCGGGTTCTGATCGTCGATTTCGGCAGCCAGGTGACTCAGCTGATCGCCAGGAGGGTGCGCGAGAGCGGAGTCTACTGCGAGATCCATCCCTTCGACCGCGTCGAGACCATCCTCGACGACTTCGTCCCCGGCGCGGTCATCCTGTCGGGCGGACCAGCCAGCGCCGGCGACCAGGCCAGTCCCGCCGCGCCGAGCCGGATCTTCGATCTCGGCGTTCCTGTTCTTGGCGTCTGCTATGGCGAGATGACCCTCTGCGCCCAGATGGGCGGAGCGGTGGAAGGCGGCCACGCGCGGGAGTTCGGCCGCGCCGAGATCACCATCGCGAGGGCCTCCCCGCTGCTGGAGGGCTTGGGCGATGTCGGCGATTCACGCGTGGTGTGGATGAGCCACGGCGACAAGGTCACCGCCATTCCCCCCGGCTTCGAGATCGTGGCTTCGTCCCCCGGCTCGCCCTTTGCCGTCATCGCCGACGAGAAGCGCAAGCTCTACGGCGTCCAGTTCCACCCCGAGGTGGCGCACACGCCGGACGGGGCGCGGATCTTGTGGAACTTCACCCACGCCATCGCCGGCCTCTCCTCGAACTGGACCATGGTCGCCTTCCGCGCCGAGGCGGTGGCGCGGATCAGGGCCCAGATAGGCGACGGCAAGGTGATCTGCGGCCTCTCAGGGGGGGTCGACTCTTCGGTGGCCGCGGTTCTGCTGCACGAGGCCATCGGCGATCAGCTCACCTGCGTCTTCGTCGACACCGGCCTGCTGCGCCATGGCGAAGCCGAGCAGGTGGTCTCCCTCTTCCGCGGCCACTTCAACATCCCGCTGATCCATGTCGACGCCGCCGACCGGTTCCTCGGGGCGCTCGCCGGCGTCGCCGACCCGGAGGCCAAGCGCAAGGCGATCGGCGCTGCCTTCATCGAGGTCTTCGAGCGCGAGGCGCGAAAGATCGACGGCGCCCGGTTCCTGGCCCAGGGGACTCTCTATCCGGACGTAATCGAGAGCGTCTCGACGACCGGCGGTCCCTCGGCCGTGATCAAGAGCCATCACAACGTCGGCGGCCTTCCTGAGCGAATGAACCTCGAACTCGTCGAGCCGCTGCGCGAGCTCTTCAAGGACGAAGTGCGGACCCTCGGCGTCGAACTTGGCCTGCCGCCGCCCTTCGTCGGCCGCCACCCCTTTCCGGGACCGGGACTCGCCATCCGCATCCCCGGCGAAGTCACCGCCGAGCGGGTCGCCGTCCTCCAGCAGGCCGACGCCATCTGGCTCGCCGAGATCGAGAAGGCCGGCCTATACGACGCGATCTGGCAGGCCTTCGCTGTTCTCCTGCCGGTGAGGACCGTCGGGGTGATGGGCGATGCCCGCACCTACGAAGAGGTCGTCGCCCTGCGCGCCGTGACCTCCACCGACGGCATGACCGCCGACATCTTCGAATTCCCCTGGCCCGTCCTCGCCGAAGCCGCGAGCCGGATCGTCAACGAAGTCCGCGGCGTCAACCGTGTCGTCTACGACATAACGTCGAAACCGCCCGGGACGATCGAGTGGGAGTAGGGATGTGCTCCGGCGGTCTATTCATTGAGCGATCTTGGGCCGCTGACGAACGGGCTTCCGCGGAGATAGAATCGCAGGAGGCGGTCCGCATCCCGCGAAATCCCGATCCTGACACTCTGGCCGATTTCGCCGGGTTCGTGGTCACCGCGTGCGAGCCATAGCGGGCCCTTTCGGCAAAGATCGAGCCCGTCGAGGCGAAGGTCGATCCGCAACGCGGCGGCGAGTCTTCCTGGTCCTCGCGCCAGGTCACGCAGGCGCTCGACGCCGCGATTCAGCCTCATGATCGGGATGCCTTCGAGCGGCTCGAGCGCCCTGATCAGGACGCCGGCGCCCATCCCCGGGACCTCGCTCGAGACATTCAGCATGTATGAGATGCCGTACGCCAGGTAGACATAAGCGTGCCCGCGCTCGAGAAACAGCGAACCATTACGCTCGGTCATCCCCCGGTAGGCGTGCCCGGCGGCGTCGCCGATGATATACGCCTCGGTCTCGACAATACGACCGATGGCGACGCCTTCAGGCAGCTCCCGCACCAACACCTTGCCAATGAGATAGCGGGCGAGAGACTCAGTATCGATCGGCAGGTCCAAGCGTGCGAGCGGGCGGCGGATGGCCATCCTCAAGGCAGCCAAGTTTCAGCGCATCCGCTCGATCCATTGCGCGCGCGAAGGTCCCGGCTCGAACGGATCGCCGAAATACTGGGTCTCGCGGGCCACCTTCCCATCGACGAACTCCATGATGCTCACGGTGTAAGAAGGGTCAGATGAAACATTTCCTGCTGTTCTACGAGCCTTCCGACGATTACCTCGATCGGCGACAACAGTTCCGCGACCTGCATCTCGAGAAGGCCTGGGCGTCTCACGCAGCCGGCGCGCTGGTCCTGGGAGGTGCCCTGGCGGATCGCGTCGACGGGGCTGTTCTCCTCTTTTCCGGGCAGGACAAGTCCGTCGCCGAGGATTTTGCGAAGGCCGATCCCTATGTGACGAACGGACTCGTAAAGGCCTGGCGCGTCAGGGAGTGGACGACCGTGGCCGGGCGCACGGCCTCCATGCCAGTCCGGCCCGCCCGCTAGGCCGCGGCGGCGTCCTGGAGGGCTCGGATGTCGACCTTGCCCATCTTCATCATCGCGGCCATCACGCGGGCGCCCCGATCGCCAGTCATCAGGTCGGGAAGGCCGGCGTAGTTGATCTGCCAGGAAAGGCCGAACCTGTCCTTCAGCCAGCCGCAGACGTTGTACGAGCCGCCGTCGCCCAGCGCTGTCCATAGCCGGTCGATGTCCGCCTGTTCGGTGCAGTCGACCATGAGGGAGAAGGCTTCGCTCAGCCTGTAGGTCGGTCCGCCGTTGATCCCCGCATATCTCCGACCTTCGAGTTCGAAGTCGACAACCATCACGCTTCCCTTCGGACCCGGGCCGGCGTCGCCATAGCGCGAGAGATGGGTGATGCGCGAGTTGGCGAAGAGCGAGACGTAGAGGTTGGCCGCCTCCTCGGCGGCGGTGTCGTACCAGAGGAACGGGGTGATTGCCTGAATTGCCATCGATCGGGCTCCGCGATTTTTTCAGAGGGTCATGGAGAGCGCGGCCGGCTGTTCCCGGCCGGAGTGAACACCTGTCTCGCGGTCATTCGGCTCTCCGATGAAAGTGGCGCGCCCCTAGGACGTCCGGGGGGCGCCTAGCCCGACAGCCCCTTGACGCCCGCGGCGGAATATTGCAATATGATGAACTCCTTGGCAGAGTACCGGAAATCCATTCCCCCATCATGCCGTTTCTGCAAATCGTCGCGCCGCGCTCTTGCATCGGCCAACTTCGTGCGAACTCGTCGTATGCCTGTCTCGACTTGTATGTCCTGGGAATGAAGCTGTTCAAATACAATGGGATATGGGGAGCCGAAGACGGACCGAAACGAGCCATCGGACCGCCAAAAGTAGCCATCCAGTAGCCATCGAGTAGCCACCCAAGCGCCAAGAAATCGCCATCCGATCGCCAAAAGCCGCCATGCGAACCGCCAAAAATCGCCATCGGGGCGCGCTCGGACGCTGTGATCGGTCGGGCGGCGGTATGGTGCGACGTCCTTGGTGAGAAAGGAAGGATTGCCGATGCTCTATGCGCTGCTCTGCTACAACGACGAGGATGTGGTCTGGTCGTGGACCAAGGCCGAGAACGACGCCGTGATGGCCCGCTTGGCCGTAGTCCAGGAACGCCTGATCAAGGCCGGCAAGATGGGGCCCTCGCTGCGCCTGTTGCCGACGACCGCCGCCACGACTCTGCGCAAGAACCAGGAGCCGCCGCTCGTGATCGACGGCCCATTCGCCGAAACCAAGGAACAGCTGCTGGGTTTCTACGTGATCGAGGTCGCTGACCTGAACGAAGCCCTGGACGTCGCACGCGAACTGGCCGCGGCCAACCCGGGCGGCGCCTACGAGATCCGCCCAATCGCGCTCTACAATCCCGAAAGCCGCGCGGCCGGGTGAGCGATCTTGCCTGGATCAACGGCGCGCTGGTCGCCGCCAGGCCGCAGGCCGTCGGGGCGCTTCTTCGCTATTTCCGCGACCTGGACATGGCGGAGGAGGCTTTCCAGGAGGCGGCGCTGCGGGCGCTGAAGAACTGGTCGGTGAACGGGCCGCCGCGCGATCCGGCGGCGTGGTTGATCCTGGTCGGGCGCAATGCGGCGCTGGATGGCGTGCGCAAGTCCGGTAGGCAGGAACCGCTGCCCGCCGACGAAGTCATTTCCGACCTCGACGATGTCGAAGCGCCGCTCGCCGAGCGACTGGACGGATCGCACTATCGCGACGATGTGCTGCGCCTCCTCTTCATCTGCTGTCATCCCGAGTTGCCGGCCACCCAGCAGATCGCCTTGGCGCTGCGCATCGTCTCGGGCCTGACCGTGCCGCGGATCGCCCGCGCCTTCCTGGTCGGGGAGGCGGCGATGGAGCAGCGGATCACCCGCGCCAAGGCCAGGATCGCCAAAGCCGACACCCCGTTCGAGGCGCCTGGGCCAGCCGAGCGCGCCGAGCGTCTCGCGGCGGTTGCGGCGATGATCTACCTGCTCTTCAACGAAGGCTATTCCGCCGGCGGGGACACGGCGCGCGCGCCCCTGGCCGAGGAGGCGATCCGGCTCGCCCGGCTGCTGCTGCGCCTCTTCCAGACCGAGCCGGAGATCATGGGCTTGACGGCGCTGATGCTGCTGCAGCAGGCCCGCTTGCCGGCGCGCTTCGGCGAAGACGGCGAGGCGATCGCGCTCGAGGACCAGGACCGCGGCCTCTGGAAGGCCAATCTGATCGCCGAGGGCCTGGCGCTGATCGACAAGGCGATGCGCCACGACCGTCCCGGGCCCTATCAGATCCAGGCCGCCATCGCCGCCACCCACGCGCGTGCGGCGCGGGCCGCTGACACCGACTGGGGGCAGATCGATCATCTCTATGCAGCGCTCGAACGTATCCAGCCCTCGCCGGTAGTGACCCTCAATCGGGCGGTAGCGACGGCAAAGCTGCGCGGCCCAGGGGCGGGACTAGCGATGATCGCGCCGCTGGAGGAGCGCCTGTCGGGCTATTTCCACTATCACGGCGCGCGGGGCGCCTTCCTGATGCAGCTCGATCGCAACGCCGAGGCGCGGGCCGCCTTTGACCGGGCCATCTCGCTCGCCGGCACCGCCGCCGAAGCCGCGCACATCCGCAAGCACCTAGATCGGCTGATGTGCGAGGCGCGCTGAAAATCATTCGCGCTATTAGTGGTCGAGCGGGCGGCCGGGATCGTCGTCCGAAATCAGCAGCCGGCCGGAAATGCGCTTCATCCGGCGGGCCGGGGGGACGGTGGGATTTTCCGGATAGCGCTTGCCGTTGAACGACAGCGCCGCTTCGTACCCCGGTTGGATCCCACCGCCCTCGACCATGACGCCGATGTCGCGCCACCCATGGCTCCTGGTCGCAAGGACGCGTATCGGCGTTCGCGTGACGGAAACCCGCCCGACGACGCGCCAGGCGCCGTGGCTTGGCGCCAGAACGAGCGTCAGGCACCCGCCACTGCCGCACCAGTCCCCGCCCTGGACATAGACGATGGCTTGACGCTGGCCATTGTTTGCGAGGTCGGCATAGGCGACGGCATAGCGGACGTCGGTTGGTCCAGGGGCGCCGGGCTCGGCGAGTTCGGCCCGCAGGAACCGCTCCAGGTGGGCGTTCGCCGCCGAGCGCGCCTCGCTCGCCCGTCCGCCCGCAACGCTTGCGAGCGACGCCAGGCCGGCGGCCGCGATCGAAAAGCCCAACTTCCACACGGGTCGAGTCGTATAGCGGGCGCCGCCAAGTGGCCATGGCCGGCCGCCCCTAAATTGAGAGATGCGTCGCTGCCGACCCGGTGCGCCGAACCCGATTGAGAGGCCGCAGCCAAAGCCATCGTTCACGCGTTAGTTTCGCGGTATCCTGGGTATGGTAACGCGCGGCGATGACACCTGCCCACCTCTCCCAGATATCCGGCCTGGTCGCCCACTATGGGTATCTCGCCGTCTTCGCCGCGATCCTGTTCGCGAGCGGCGGCGTGCCGATGCCGGCTGGAGAACTGCTGATCGCCGCGGGCGTCTACGCCGCCCACACCCATCGTCTCAGCATCGCCATCCTGGTCCTCGTTGGATCGCTCGGGGGCCTGATCGGCGGGGCGATCGGCTATGGGATCGGCAGGTCGGTGGCGGCGGCGACGCTGGGGCGCTTCGGCGGCTTCGTGGGCCTGAGCCCGGCGCGGATCAGGCTCGGCCGGTATCTCTTCCTCACCCATGGCGGCAAGATCGTCTTCTTCGTCCGTTTCATCGCCTTGCTGGGGCCGTTCGGCGGCGTCCTCGCCGGCGCCAACCGGATGCCCACGCCGCGCTTCATGGTCTTCAACGCCCTGGGCGCGGTCGCGTGGACGGTGTTCTTCGGCGTCGGCGGCTACCTCTTCGGGACCTTCTTCGAGGCGGTAGGGCGGCCCCTTGGAATCGGCGCTCTCGTGCTGGCCGTGGCTGTGGTCGCGGGTCTCATCGTCTATGTCCACCGGCACGCGGCCGCGCTTCAGGCGAAGGCCGACGCCATGTTCGGCGTCTGAAGTCGTAGCGAAAAAGCGCCCGCTTCGGCGGCGAGGGCGAGGTTCATCGAAATTTCCCTACGGTGGCCATCTCGGCCTATTGACCCAGCCTCGCCGGAGAGGCTACCGGCCAGCGCTTCGCCCCACGCCAAGAGGAGCCTTTCATGACCGACCTCTGGCGTTGTTCGGCGACCGACCTGGCCCGCAAGATCGCCGCCCGCGAGGCCTCCTCGGCCGAGGTCGTGGAGGCGCACCTCGCCCGCGTCGCTCAGGTCAATCCCAAGCTCAACGCCATCGTCCGCGTCCTTGCCGAGCAGGCCCGGGTCGCGGCGCTGGAGGCCGACCGCAAGGTCGCCGCCGGCGCGGCCCTGGGGCCCCTCCATGGCGTGCCGATCACGGTGAAGGAAAACATCGATATCGCCGGCCTGCCGACCACCAGCGGCGTCATCGCCTTCAAGAACGCGGTCCCGCCGTTCGACGCGCCGGTGGTGGAGCGGATGCGCGCCGCCGGGGCGATCCCAATCGGGCGCACCAATCTGCCGGACATGGGCCTTCGGGTCGCGACCGACAGCTCGCTCCATGGCCTCACGCGAAATCCCTGGGACCGGAGTCGCACGGCCGGCGGCTCAAGCGGCGGCGAGGCCTCCGCGCTGGCCTCCGGCATGAGCCCGCTCGGCCTTGGCAACGACATCGGCGGCTCGCTGCGCAATCCGGCCAGCGCCTGCGGCGTCGCCTCTATCCGTCCGACCGCCGGCCGGGTCCCGGATGCGGGTCTCGTCCCCGACGCCGACCGCCTGATGTCCACCCAGGCGATGCATGTCCAAGGTCCGATGGCCCGGCGGATCGCCGATGTGCGGCTGGGCCTTCAGGTCCTGATGGGCGCCCATCCGCGCGACCCCTGGTCGCTCGACGTCCCCTTCGCGGGGCCACCGCTCGGCGGCCCGATCCGGGTCGCCGTTGTCGTCGCGCCGCCGGGCGGCAGTATCGATCCGGCGGTGGCGGCCGCCACGCGCCGCGCCGCCGACGCCCTGGCCGACGCCGGCTACGATGTCGTCGAGGCCTGCCCGCCTCGCTACGCGGAAGCGTGCGATGTGTGGCGGCGGTTCATCCTGGTCGACATGGCCGCCGTCCTTGGCGATCTCGCGCCGTTGATGGGCGCCGACGGCCGGAAGTTCCTGGAGGCGGTCAACGCCTCCGAGCCGCCTCTGGCCGATGCGGCGGCGATGTCCCGCCTCTTCGTCCAGCGCGATGGCGTCGCGCGCGACTGGTCGGTGTTCATGGCCCACCACCCGCTGGTGCTGACGCCGACATGGACGCAGCTACCCTTCGAGCACGGCTACGATGTCGCCGGCGACGAGGAGGCCATGGCGGTGATGGAGCTGATGCGCCCCGTCGTTCCGGCCAATCTGCTGGGCCTGCCGTCGGCCTGCGTGCCGGCGGGACGCGAGGCGGCCACCGGCCTGCCGATCGGCGTCCTTCTCACCGGAAGGCGGATGCGCGACGATCTCTGCCTCGACGCCGCCGAGGCGGTGGAGGCTGGGTCCGGCGTCGAGACTCCAATCGATCCGGCGTGGTGAGCTTAACTGGTGTCGCGGCGCTTGGAACCTCGCCGACCGGCGGCTAGTGTCCGGCCTGATTTAGAAACGCGAGGCGAAGGCATGATCTCCTCCACGATAAGGACGGTCGGCCTGTGCCTCGGCCTCTTTCTGCCTTGCGCCTGCTCGCCTTCGCCCCAGGCCGCCGCCCCGGCGCCGGTCGCTGCGGCCGCGCCGACCCCGCCGCCCCCGCCGGCGAAGAAGGCGACGATGATCTGCCGCAACAGCCAGGACGGCCGTCCAGTCGAATGCGGCACGCCCAACGCCGTGATGGTGGGAATCAAGACCGAGTAGCGCCTTTCGAGGACCCCATGGCACAGGCCGACTTCAAGTTCGTCGACGAATATATCGCCGCCCAGCCGATCGCCGTCCAGAGCGTCCTGGAGCGGGTGCGGGAAGCGATCCGGGGCGCGGCGCCGGACGCGCAGGAGCTGATCTCCTATAGAATTCCCACCTACAGGTTCCCCGGCGGCGGCGTGCTCTACTTCGCCGGGTGGAAGCGGCACTATTCGCTCTATCCGGCCAACGAGTGCCTCGTGGCGGCGTTCAAGGACGCGCTCGCGCCTTACGAAATCGAGAAGGGCACGATCCGTTTCCCGCTCTCCGCGCCGGTTCCCGTGAAGCTGATCGCCGACATCGCGAACTTCCGGGCCAGGGAGTCGATCGAGCAGACCGCGCCCCGGCGTGTCTGAGACCTACTCCTCGCGTCGGCCGCCTTCTCGAACTGACCCAAGCCGGAGCGGCGAGGGGATAGCGGCCGCGTGACGGCCGGGTTAGGCTCGGAACCGAAACGTTACGAAGAGGGGGAATTCGTGAAGATCAAATCGTTGGGTCATGTGGTGCTGCGCGTGACCGACTGCGCGCGCGCCGAAGGCTTCTACGCTGGCGTGCTGGGGCTACCGGTCTGCGCGCGCTTCGACAAGGACGGCATGAAGATGACGTTCTTCAGCCTCGGCAATCATCACGACTTCGCGGTGATGGAGGTGAGCGGCGAGGGAAGCAGTCAAAGCGAGACCGCGGTCGGCCTGCACCATGTCGCCTTCAAAATCGGCGACAACCTCGATGAACTGGTCGAGGCCAAGGGCAAGCTGGAGGCCGCGGGCATCGCGCCGACGCCCATCGACCACGAAGTGACCAAGTCGCTCTACTTCGCCGACCCGGACGGTAATGGCGTCGAACTCTATGTCGACGCCTCCGACGTGTGGCGCAGGGAGCCCCAGCGCGTCGCCCAACTGTCGCCGCTGGAGATCTAGTCGCGGGGCGCCTTTCACCGCCCGTGGTGGTGCGTCGATCTGGCGGTGGAGTGGGTGATCGGGTTCTTCTGGAGGTGGCTCAGGGCCCGGCCGATGTCGTCGATCAGCATGCAGGCCATGTCGTGGGTGACGCCGTGGCGGACCAGGATGCGTTGGACGACGGTGTTGGCCCGGTCTGGCGGCAGCGGATAGGAGGCGATCTGCCAGCCCTTCATCCGAACCCGTTCGGCCAGGTCGTAGAGCGTGAACCCGAGGACTCCGTCCTTTAGCTTGTAGCAGACCGCCGGCAGGCCGCCGCGGCCGTCGTAGAGCATCTCGATTGGCCCGAAGTTCGATAGCTCGCGCGCCAGATGCTGCGCGGTCTCGGCGCAGCTCTGCTGGATGCGCCGGTAGCCTTCGCGTCCAAGGCGCAGGAAATTGTAGTACTGGGCGATGATCTCGCCGCCTGGGCGGCTGAAATTGAGGGCGAAGGTCGGCATGTCGCCGCCCAGATAGTCGACCGAGAAGACCAATTCCTCGTCGAGATCGTGGACCTGGCGCCAGATGACCCAGCCCACGCCCAGGGGGGAGAGGCCGTACTTGTGGCCCGAGGTGTTGATCGACTTGACCCGCGGAAGGCGAAAATCCCAGAGGAGGTCGGGATGAATGAACGGCGCGACGAAGCCGCCGCTGGCGCCGTCGACATGGATCGGGATGTCGAGGCCGCTATCCATCTCCAGCGCATCGAGCGCTGTCGCCACCTCCTGGACCGGCTCGTAGACACAGGTGAAGGTCACGCCCAGGGTGACGACGACGCCGATGGTGTTCTCGTCGCACGCGCCGACGAGTTCGCCGGCGGTGGCGCACAGGTTTCCCGCCGCGATCGGGACTTCGCGCAACTCGACGTCGAAATAGCGGGCGAATTTGTGCCAGCAGACCTGGACCGGTCCGCATACGAGGTTGGGCCTCTCGACGCTCTTGCCGGCCGCCCTTCTCTTCCTCCGCCACTGCCACTTCAGCGACAACGCCCCCAGCATCGCGGCCTCGCTCGAGCCGGTGGTGGAGCATCCGATCGCTTCGCCGGCCGAGGGCGCGTGCCAGAGATCGGCGAGGATATGAACGCACCGGGACTCGATCTCCGCGGTCTGCGGATACTCGTCCTTGTCGATCATGTTCTTGTCGATGTTCTCGTCCATCAGCCGGCGGATCTCGGGTTCGACCCAGGTGGTGCAGAAAGTCGCGAGGTTCTGGCGTGAATTTCCGTCGAGCAGCAGTTCGTCGTGGATGAGGTTGTAGGCCGAGGCCGGCGACATGCCGCCCGCCGGCATCTTGAGCTTTGGGATGTCCCGCTCTTCGGCCTCGAGGGCGTGAAGATTGGTCAACCTGGCGCTGGCGCCATGTTTGACGCGATGGAGAGGCATCTCGAGGACCCTGCTTGCAAGCTTACGCAACCGGCGAACGGGTAAGCATCGTCGATTTCCGGCGCTCCCGCCACCGCGAAGGGCGGAGTGGGGAAGCGCCTACGGCCTGCTAGACGCCCAGCGGATACTTCAGGAACTTCACCACCGGCTCGAGGGACCGCGGCGCGCTCTCGCCGGTGAGCTCGCGGCGGGCGAACTCGACCTGCGCCTTTTCGTGCTCGACCATGTAGAGGCAGACCGCCTCCTCGCCGGCCTCGCCGCGCGCCTTGGCGGCGTCGGCGTGGCCCTGGTAGAGCGGCACGAACCGGCCGCCGATGGCGTCGTGCAAGCCCTGCATCTGCTCCTTCCAGGAAAGCTGCTTGATTTGATCGGCGGCGGCGACGCCTCTTTGCCGATCGGCCGCCAGCTCCTCGATGCTGACCCCGTGGGCGACCATCGGCGCGCGCAGCCATGCCTTGGTCTCGGTCTCCAGCTGCAGCAGGGTCTCCCACTTGCGCCGTTCGCCGTCGTTCCGCGCCGCGGCCGCCAGCGCAGAATAGGCGGTCTCGCCCAATACCTCGCCGCTGTAGAACTCCAGCAGAGCCTCCGCGTAGGTGCTCATCGGCAATTCCCCATGCTTCCGATCCAAGCCGCGGATCCGGAGCGACCCTAGCCAGTCGGCCGCGCGACTAGCAAGGTCCGCCGAGATCGAAGCCGGACCGTGAGGCTCACGACGGAGTTTCTGCGAGCCGGAGTTCAATCGGTGAACAGAAGCGGGCTATCGGCATGGTAGCCGTAGAGCTTGGCTTCGCGGTTCTTGACCACCACGCTTGCGACGCCGCGGGAAGGGGAGGGAGGGTCATGTCGGAAACGGCGTTGCAATGGCTTCAGGTCCTGACCGGCGTCGTCGTCGGCCTGGGCCCCCTCCCGGCGCCGGCGGCCGGCCGGCCGGATCCAGCGATGATGGCTTCGGCGAGCAGGGTCGCGGCCTTCATCGAGAGTGGAGGAACGGCGCCGCTGGAGGGGGTCTTGGCAGATCGCGACGTGGCCATCATCGAGAACTTCGCGCCCTACCTGTTCGTGGGGCCGGACGCGGTCGCCCGCTGGTCGGAGGGGATGCGCGCCCATCTCGTCGGCATCTCGTCGCTGCGCCACGCCTTTGGAGCCGCCTTCGACTTCAGCCGCGCCGGCGACGAAGCCTATTTTTCCCTGCCGACGACCTGGCGCGGCGTCGTACGTGGCAAGACCTTCACCGAAACCGGCGGCTGGTCTTTCGTATTGGTCAAACAAGCCGGCGGCTGGCGCGTCCGCGCTTATGGCTGGTCCGTGACCGGCCTTTCGGCGAAGTGATCGGCTGACGATGACGAGGCCGGAGATCACCGCCGAGGGTCTCCGAGTCGCGATCGGCTTGCCGAGCGCGTTGATGTTGGTGATGGGCGGCATCGTCGGGGTTGGCATCTTCGTTGGTCCGGCGATCGTCGCACAGGGTCTGCATTCGCCCGGCCTGGTGCTGGCGGCCTGGGTGGTCGGCGGCGTCATCTCGCTTGCCGGCGCGCAGGTCTACGTGGAACTCGCGGCGCGGATGCCGGCCACCGGCGGCGAATACGCATACCTTCGGCAAACCTACGGCCCGTTCGCGGGGTTCCTCTTCGGCTGGACGACGCTGTTGGTCGTGCAGGCCGGCGGCGCGGCCGCAGTGGCGATCATCTTCGCCAAGAACCTGGACCTCGCGGCAGGCGGCGGCCTCTCCGAACCGGCCGTGGTCGTGGCGACGCTGGCGATGCTGGCGGCGATCAACTGCGTCGGCGTCACCTGGGGGACGGGGGCTCAGAACGCGCTGGGCGGCCTGAAATTCGCGGCGATCGGCGCCTTGATCGTCGCCGGCCTCTTCTTTGCGCCTCACACGGTCCCGTTCGGGCCCGCGAGTGCGCCTTCTCCCGATCTCATCAAGGCGTTCGGAGCGGCGATGATTCCCGTCGTCTTCAGCTACGGCGGCTGGCAGACGGCCAACTATGTGGCGGGAGAGATGAAGAATCCCCGCGGCGATCTGGGCCGCGCCCTGGCGGCGGGCGTTCTCGCCGTAATCGGCCTCTATGTTCTGGTCACCTTCGTCTGCCTTCGGGTCCTGGGCGTGGCGGCGCTCGGCAAGACTTTGACGCCGACAACCGACGTCCTGGCGCGCGTCGCTGGACCTGCGGGCGCGAGGCTCGCGGCGGCCGCCATCGCCCTTTCGGCGATCGCCTTCCTGAGCCAGGGGATGCTCACCGGGCCTCGCGTCAGCTTCGCGATGGCCAGGGACGGGCTCTTCTTCCGGGGCGTGGCGCGGGTCGGGACAAGGAGCGGCGCCCCGGTTGTCGCGATCCTCCTGCAGGCGATCTGGACAGGGGTTCTGGCGCTCAGCGGCAGCTACCAGCAGATCCTGAGCTACGTCGTAGCGATGAACTTCCTGTTCTTCGCCCTGAGCGCCTCCTGCCTCTTCGTGCTGCGGCGGCGCGAGCGCGGCGGGGCCGAGGGCTTCCGCGCCCTCTGGCACCCCTGGACCACCGGTGCCTTCATGCTCGCCTGCGCCGCGATCATCGTCGCCTCGTTCTGGGCCTATCCGCTCGACAGCCTGATCGGCTATCTGATCCTGCTCATGGGCGCGCCCCCGTACCTCTATTGGCGAAGCCGGGGACGCGCGCGGACGGCGCTCCCCACGTGAGCGGCGAATCACGCACCCTGCGATCGGACTACATGCGCTTCGCCAAGCGCGAGACGGGCCTGGCCTACAACCTCGCCTCGAGCGGCATCGCCGACTGCGCCCTAGGCGACCTTGGCGTGAGCGTGGCCGACCTCGAGCTGCATGGCCCCAACGCCTATGGCTGGCCGCCCCTGGTCGAGGTGATCGCCCGGCGCTTCGGCGCCGAACCCGAATGTGTCGTCACCGCCGCTGGCGCCTCCTTCGCCAACCACCTGGCCCTGGCGGCGCTGCTCGAGCCCGGCGACGAGGTGCTGGTCGAGGATCCGACCTACGAACTCCTCACGTCCACCCTGGGCTACCTCCAGGCCAAGGTCCGCCGGTTCGAGCGCCGTCGCGAAGAAGACTGGGCGCTGGATGCCGATGAGGTCGCCGCCCGACTGGCCCCGAGCACGCGTCTCGTCGTCCTCACCAACCTGCACAACCCATCCGGGGCGCTCGCCCCAGAGGCGGCGATCCACGAGATCGCCGATGCGGCGGCCAGGGTCGGCGCCCGGGTCCTCGTCGACGAGGTCTACCTCGAACTGATGTTCGAGGGCGGCCGGACGCGAACCGCTTTTCGTGGCGACGCCGACATCGTGGTCACCAGCAGCCTCACCAAGGCCTATGGCCTCAGCGGCCTGCGCTGCGGCTGGATTCTGGCTTCGCCGCAGCTCGCCGGGCGGATGCGGGCGTTGAACGATCTCTACGCGGTCGTGCCGCCGCATGTGGCCGAACGCCTGAGCCTTCTCGCCTTCGATCGGCTCGGCGAGCTGCGCGCCAGGGCCAGTGGCATGCTCGAAACCAACCGGGCCGCCTACCGCCAGCTTCTGGGCGGTCATCCGCGCCTCGATCAGGTCGTCTTCGACCAGGGCACCACCGTCTTCCCGCGCCTGAGATCAGGCGATGGCGACGGCCTTAGCGAGCTTCTCCGGTCGAGGTTCGAGACCAGCGTCGTTCCGGGCCGGTTCTTCGGCCGGCCCGACCACATCCGCGTCGGCCTCGGCTGGGGCACGGCTAAGACCCGCACCGGCCTCGAACGCCTTGCCGCGGCGCTCGATCGGTGACGCGACGGACCTGGAGGAGCGCGCCTTGCAAGAACGCAAGACCATGACGCTGGACCGGCGCCGGATCCTCACCGGAGCGACGCTGCTCGGAGGACTGAACCTCCTCGGCCTCGCAGGCTGCGTGACCGCCGAGGCGCCGGCGGCGGCGCTTCTGACTTACGGCAACGCCCCCCCACTCTTTCCGGTGCGGGCCCAGGCCGACCGGATCTTCGACATCACCGTCTGCCTGCGTCCGTTCAGGGCCGCCGGTCCCAGGCTTGATACCGAACAGGTCGGTGACACGCTGGTCGTCCACAACTACGGCCATGGCGGTAGCGGCTGGTCGCTCTCATGGGGATCGAGCACGATCGCGGTGCGCAAGGCGATGGCCGCCGGTCCGGCCGAAGTCGCCGTGCTCGGCTGCGGCGCGCTTGGCCTCACCTCGGCGCTGCTGGCGCAGAGGGCCGGCGCGAAGGTCACGATCTATGCGCGCGAACTCTTGCCCGACACCCGGTCGGCCCGGGCCACCGGCAGCTGGACCCCGGATTCTCGAATCGCGCTTGCAAGCGTCGCGGGGCCCTCCTTTGGCCCGCTCTGGGAGGAGATGGCGCGGATTTCGTTCAAGACCTATCGCCGGTATCTCGGTCTTCCGGGCGCGCCGGTCGAGTGGACCGATCGCTATCTGCTTTCGGACGAAACCCCGGACGCGGCGATGGCGCGCCTCAAGGCCAGAGGCAGCGGCCAGGGCGGCCTCGACTTCGCCGAGTACGCCGACCGGATCGCCGACCTGACTCCGGGCTGGGAGACCCTGCCGCCCGGGAGTACGCCCTTTCCAACGCCCACCGTGCGGCGCTCGGAGGCGATGATGTTCAACATCGCCGACTACGGCCACACCCTTATCGCCGACTTCCTCGCCGCCGGCGGCGCGATCCGGACGATGGAGTTCCACGCTCCCGGCGAGCTGGCGCTGCTGAAAGAGAAAGTGGTGATCAACTGCCCGGGCTACGGCGCGCGAGCGCTCTGGAAGGACGAGTCGATCACTCCGGTTCGTGGCCAGATCGCCTGGCTGATCCCTCAGAGCGAGGTTGACTACGGTGTCATCTATCGGGGCGTCAGCATGCTTTCCCGCCGCGACGGGATCGTCATCCAGTCCCTCCAGGGCGGCGACATGAGGGGCTATGGCGATACCAACGAAACCCCGGACCGCGCCGAGGCCGAAAGCTCCCTGGCCGTGATCGCCGAGCTATGTTCCCGCTTCGGCGCGCCACTGCGACGCTGCTTGCCCGCGGATGGCGGCCGGCGCTTCAGCAGTCGAGCGTGTGCTCCAGTTCCCAGGAGCTCAGGTGGCCGGCGTAACCTTCCCACTCCCGACGCCGAAGCTTGATGTACGCCGGGATGAGCGCGCCCAGCCGCTTGTTCAGGGGCTCGGAGGCTTCGAGGGCGCTCAATGCCTCGAGGAGGTTCCTCGGCAATTTCCTGACGTTGGGGTGGAGGTGGCCCTCGGCGTACATGTCGACGTCCAGCCTCTGGCCCGGATCGCGCTCGTTCTCGATGCCATCCAGTCCCGCCGCCAGGATCGCCGCCTGAAGCAGATAGGGGTTCGCGGCGCCGTCGGCGAGGCGCAGTTCGAAGCGCCCGGCCTCCGGAATGCGGATCATGTGGGTGCGGTTGTTGCCGGCAAAGGTCACCGAGTTCGGCGACCAGGTAGCGCCGGAGAGGGTCGGGCCCCCGTTGATCCGCTTGTAGGAGTTCACGGTCGGATTGAGCAGCGCCGCCAGCGCCTGGGCGGAATGCATGATCCCTCCCATAAACTGGTACCCTAGTTGCGAGAGCCCCAGCGGACCGGCCTCGTCGACAAACAGATTGGCCCCATCGCGCCACAGGGAGATGTGGGCGTGGCAGCCGTTGCCAGTCAGGTTCGCGAACGGCTTGGGCATGAAGGTGGCGCGAAGGCCATGCTTCTCGGCGACGGACTTGGCCATGAACTTGAAGAAGGCGTGGCGATCGGCGGTTCGCATCGCGTCGGCGAAGAGCCAGTTCATCTCGAACTGGCCGTTGGCGTCCTCGTGGTCGTTTTGGTAGGGCCCCCAGCCCAGGCTGAGCATGGCCTCGCAGATCTCGGCGATTACGTCATAGCGACGCATCAGCGCCTGCTGGTCGTAAGCGGGCCGGGCGGCGCGATCGGCGGGATCGGAAACGGCGCGGCCGTCGGTGGAGATCAGGAAGAATTCGCACTCGACGCCGGTTTTCATCTCGAAGCCTAGCCGCGCCACCTCGGCGATCAGCCGCCCCAGCGCCACCCGCGGTGCCTGGGCGACCGACGCGCCCTCCATCCAGAGATCGGCGGAGAGCCAGCCGACCTCCGGCTTCCAGGGAAGCTGGATCAGGGTCTCGGGGTCGGGCCGGGCGAACATGTCCGGATCGGCCGGCGTCATATCGAGCGCGGTGGAGAAACCGGCGAACCCGGCGCCGTCCGTGACCATGGCCGCGATCGCCGCGGCGGGGACTAGCTTCGCCCGCTGGCCCCCGAAGAGATCGGTGAAGGAGATCAGGAAGTACTTGATCCCCCGCTCCCGCGCGGTCTTGGCCAGATCCATCGTCATGGTTGCGATCGTAGCCGGAAATCCACCGATCGCGATGGCCGCGAAGGAAGTTTCTGGCGGACCCGCGGGGCGGAAAAGGGCGTGGACGATTGATTTTCACCGCCCACGAGGCCAGACCATTACCGATGGCCGTCGAATTCGCCGTCTTCTACGAGCACCCTCGTTGGTTCGAGCCGCTGTTCGCGGCGCTCGACCGGCGGGGCGTCGCCTGGAGCGCGATCTCCATCCAGGACCACGTCTATGACCCGGCGGATGAAAGCTTCCCCGCCGGCGTGATCCTCAACCGACTGGCCATGTCATCGTTCCTGCGCCAGAGCGAGCACGCGCTCTTCTACAGCCAGGCGGTGCTGAGCCACTGGGAAGGGGCGGGCGCGCGGGTGATCAACGGCGCCGGCGTCCTGGCCTACGACACCAGCAAGGCGCGCCAGCTGGATCTCTTTCGCCGCGCCGGGCTCGACACGCCCAGGACCCGGGTCGCGCACCGCCGGGAGGATCTCACTCGCCTGGCCGCGGAGGTCGGCTATCCGGTGATGATCAAGGTCAATGTCGGCGGCTCGGGCGCCGGGATGATGCGGTTCGACCGCCCCGATGCGCTCGAGGAGGCGGTGGCCGAGGGCGCGACGCCCCAGAGTGTCGATGGTGTCACCCTGGTCCAGGAATATGTCCCGGCCCGCGACGGCCGGGTAATCCGCTGCGAGGTGCTTGACGGCGCCCTTCTCTACGCGATCGCCCTTTCGGGCGCCGGCTCGACGTTCGATCTGTGCCCGGCCGACGTGTGCCTGGCCGACAAGCCGTCGATCGAGATCGAGGCGTTTGAACCGCCGGAGGAAATGGCCGCGGCCGCGGCGCGCATCGCCGGCCTCTCCGGCCTCGACGTCGGCGGCGTCGAATACATGATCGATGACCGCGACGGGTCGCCCAAATTCTATGATTTCAACGCTCTTTCGAACTTCGTCGCCGACCCGATCGGGGTGCTTGGCTTCGATCCGCACCAGAATCTCGTCGACTACCTGATCGGCAAGATCGCGGCGCGACGGAGCCTGGCGGCTTGAGGTACGGCTTCTGGACCCCGGTCTTCGGCGGCTGGCTGCGCAACGTCGCCGACGAAGGCATGGCGGCGAGTTGGGATTATACGCGCCGGCTTTGCCAACGGGCCGAGCAGATCGGCTACGACCTCACGCTCGTCGCCGAACTCAATCTCAATGATATCAAAGGAATCGAGAAGCCGGCGCTCGATGCGTGGTCGACGGCCGCCGCCCTGGCCGCCGTCACCACGAAGCTCGAGCTGATGGTCGCGGTGCGGCCGAACTTTCATCATCCGGCGCTGCTCGCCAAGGCCGGCGCCAACATCGACCAGATCAGCGGCGGCCGGTTGGCCCTGAACGTCGTCTCCTCGTGGTGGGCGCTGGAGGCGCAGAGCTACGGCCTCCAGTTCGACCAGCACGATGATCGCTATGGGCGCACCCGCGAGTGGCTGGAGGTGGTGGAAGGGCTCTGGCGGCGGCCGAGCTTCAGCCATGCGGGTCAGCGCTACCAGCTCGACGATGCGATCTGCGAGCCGAAGCCGGTGCGGAAGCCGCCGATCTGGGCCGGCGGCGAATCTGAGGCTGCCAAGTCCATGATCGCCGAGCAGTGCGACGCCTATGTGATGCACGGCGACGAGGTCGAGGCGGTCGCCGCGAGGATCGCCGACATGAAGGCCCGCCGCGCCGCGCTCGGCAAGCCGCCGATGCCCTTCGGCATGGCTGCCTACGCGATCGTCCGCGACACGGAAAGAGAGGCCCGGGCCGAGGTCGAGCGGATCACAACCCTGGATCCGGACGCCCCCGGATTCGCCAACTTCGAACAGTGGGTTTTGGGAACCGAGCTGGAGCGCGAACTCAAGGTCCAGGAGTATTCGGTCTCCAACCGGGGCCTTCGACCAGACCTTGTCGGGACAGCGGATCAGATCCTGGCCCGGATTAAGGCCTACGAGGCCGCCGGCGTGGATCTGCTGCTGCTCCAGATGAGTCCGCAGCTCGAGGAAATGGAGCGGTTCAGCAAGGAGGTGATCAGGCCCGGTCGGCAAGTCTCGGCTTGATGACGGCGAGTTTAGTCTCGTTACCGCGAATTCACTGACGGGTTTGCATCCGAACGCGCATCTGCCGGCCTCTATCCATGTGAAAGGTGGCGCGGACTTAGCCGCGTCGGAGGGCGACAGGAGATTCTGAGATGCACGGCGATGAAATCGCTTCGGCCATAGTGCCGCTAATATTCTTTGTCTTTCTCGGAGCGGTGATCCTCGTTCCGACGTACCTGAAATCCCGCGACAAGCAGCGCATGTATGAAACCCTGCGGGTCGCCTACGAAAAGGGGCAGCCGGTGCCACCCGAAATGATCGCGGCGCTTCAGAGCAATGCGTCGGGCCTCGGGATGATCCCGACCGCCGAGCGGGACCTGCGCAGGGCCCTGATTCTCATCGCCGTCGCCTTGGGGCTCTGTGGCCTGGGCTATGGTCTTTGGTACGGGCTGATGAGCGTTTCGGACACCGCGGCCTACATCACCGGCGGCTGTGTGGCCGGCGCCGGCGCGATCCCGGGTCTGATCGGCGCCGCCTATCTGATACTCTGGTTCACCAAGCGTACCGCACGACCGGCGTAACGGCCGGCGGGCAGGCGAGGGGAGCGCAAAGCGATGAACGCCCCGGTCTCGCGCGCCTCGGCGCACGACCTCGAACTCTCGGCGCTTGCCGCCGGAGGCGACCGAGCGGCCTTCGGCGAGCTGGTGCGCCGCCACGGTTCGGCGGTCCGCGCCCTGCTGCGGCGGATGGGGGCCGATCCGGCGCTCGCCGACGACCTGGCCCAGGATGCATTCGTCGCCGCCTTCGAGCAGATCACCGACTTCCGCGGCGAGGGAACTTTCCAGGGTTGGGTCAAGAGGATCGCGGCGCGTCTCTATGTGAAGCGCTGGCGGAAGAACGCGCGCACCGATGTCGTCGAGGCGCCGCCCGAACCCGAACAGGCGGTCGGCCTGACCCAGTCCGGCGCCGCCGATCGAATCGACCTGGACGAAGCCCTGCGCGAACTGCCGCCGGTGGAGCGGGTCTGCGTTTGCCTCTGCTACGGCGGCGGCCTCTCGCACGTGGAAATCGCGGCCGCCTTGAATGCGCCACTTGGAACGGTCAAATCCCATGTCAAACGTGGTTTGGATAGGCTCCGGCGATATCTGGCCCCAGGCCGGGACTTCGGCGCGGCGGGGACAAGAGTCCATGGCTGACAGGACCTTCGAGATGGAGCTCGAGCGGATGTTCAACGCCTCGCCCTCCTTCGCCGACAGTGATCTCTTCGTCCTTCAGGTCGCCCACAGGCTGGACCGTGGCTGGACCTTCCGCCGACTGCTGATCGGCGGCCTGGGGGTCTTCGGCGGTCTGATCGGCGGCGGCCAGATCCTGGCTTCGGGCATCCTCGGGCGTCTCGACGCTGTCGGCGCTAGGTCCGACCGAATGGTGTCGCTCGGGCTGGGCGATCTCGCTTCCGCCCACTTGCTGCCCCCGGGTCTGACCATCGATTCCGAAGCGCTGTGGATGTCGGCCGCCCTCGCGGTGCTGGCGATCGGCTTCGCGGTCACCCGGGCGATCAAGGAAATATGATGCTCGCCGCCGCGACCGGCCGCCGACAGACCTTCTTCGGGTAAGGCCGCGTCGCGAGGGGGTCAGCCGAAAATCCGCTTACGTTGCAGGGGGCCTCGCCAGTGGCTAGACCTTGCCCGCGCCGAAGCGAGGGAGTCTCGAGGGTCAAGTGTCCGATTTCATCGAGGAAGTCGAAGGTCAGCTCCGGTCTGAGCGGTACCGGGAACTCGCGCTCAAGCTTCTGCCCTGGTTCGTCGCCGCCCTGATCGCGGTCATCGTCGGCTGGCTCGGCGTCTGGGGCTATCACGCCTGGCGGGATCGCAATGTCGGCCGCGCCTCTATCGCCTATGACAAAGGTATCACCGCCCTCGCCCAGGGCGACGAGATCGGGGCTTTCTCCGACTTCGCGACGCTTGGAAAGTCCGGGCCGCCGGGATATCGGACGCTGGCCCTGGTCCAACAGGGAAACATCAGGCTTGGCGCAGATAAGAACGCTGAAGCCGCTGGATTCTATGATGAAGCGGCGAAGGCCGCGCCCAACGGGATCCTTCGCGATCTGGCCAGGTTGAAGGCTGCGCTGGCCCTGCTCGACGTCACGCCCTATCCCCAGCTGCAGACGAGGCTCACCGCGCTCATCGGCGCGAACAAGCCGTTCGACCTCCAGGCGCGGGAGGCTCTGGCCATGGCCAAGCTTTCGGCCGGCAAGGTGACCGAGGCTCGCGGCGATCTCAACGCCCTGACGCTCACGCTGGGGGTCACGCCCTCGATGAGCCAGCGAGCCAAGGCGGCCCTGGCCATCATAGATTTCGGCCAGGCGGGGATGATCTCACGCGTGGCTCACGCCGCCGCCACAATGCCGCCGCCGAGCCGGCCGAGTGTGGCGACGCCGCAGTCGACCGAGGGCGCCGCGGGCCCTCCGGGCGCCGCCGGACCGCAGCCTGACCCGAGGACCGCTCCCCAATGACGAACGCGCGGCTCTTCGGGCTTCTCGTGGTCGCGTGCGTGATCGGGCTCGGCGGGTGCTCCACCGTCTCGAAGGTCAACCCCTTCCACGGCAAGAAGGCCGCCAGCACGGCCTCGCGCGGCGCCCGAATTCCCGTCATCGCCCTGGATGAGCAACTGAAAGTCGCCAGCGCCCTCAAGGGCCAGGACTTCTTCCTTCCCCCGCCCGCGCCCGTGGCCGCGTGGCCGCTGCCAGGTGGCACGCCCGAACAGTCGGTCGAGAACGTCGCGGCCGCGCCGCAGTTTGTGATCGCCTGGAGGAAGACCTTCGGCATCGGATACGCGCGCCGCCGGCACATCATGGCGCCGCCGGTCGCGGCGGGAGGGCGCCTGTTCGTGATGGACGGGGTCGCCAATGTTTCCGCACACGACCAGAACACCGGCGACCAGATCTGGCGCACGGACGTTCGGGTGAAGGCAAAGGGCGAGCACGACGCCTACGGTGGGGGCCTCGCCTATGTCGACGGCAGGCTCTACGTCACGTCGGGCTACAGGGAGGTGCTCGCCCTGGACGCCGGAACCGGGGCGATCATCTGGCGGACCCGGACCGAGGCGCCGGTCCACGCGGCCCCGACCGCGGTCGGCGGTCGCCTCTATGTCGCCGACGTCAACGACGAACTCCTGGCCTTCGACGCCGTGACCGGGGCCTCGTCATGGAGCTACCAGGCTCTGACCGAGCCGGCGCGGATCCTGGCCGCGTCCAGCCCCGCGGTCGCCAACGATACAGTCGTGGCCTCGTTCGCCTCCGGCGAGTTGGTGGCCGTTCGCGCCACCAACGGCAACGAGCTCTGGAACGCGTCCCTCTCGCGGGCTAGCCGCACCAACGCTCTTTCCGAGATTCGGGACGTCGCCGGACGGCCGGTCGTCTACAAGAGCGATGTTTACGCGGTCAGCCATTCCGACGTCTTCGCGGCGGTTGATCTTCGCACCGGCGTGGGACGCTGGACCCTGCCGGTCTCGGCCATCACGACCCCGTGGCCCGCCGGCGACGTGGTGTTCGTCGTCGACCAGACTGGCGAAGTAATCTGCGTCTCCAGGGAGAGCGGCCAGATCTACTGGATGCGCAACCTCAACGACGGCATCAAGAAGAAGAAGCAGCGACAGCGGTCCTACTGGTCCAGCCCGATCCTGGCTTCCAACCGCCTGATCCTCGTTTCGACGCTTGGCGATGCGGTCGCCCTTGACCCGAAGACGGGCGCGACCCAACGCGCGCTGCGCCTCGGCGAGCCGGCCCTGATCGGCCCGATCGCGGTGGGAGGCATGATCTATGTCGTGACCGAGACGGGCCAGTTGGTGGCGATCCGCTAGGGCGCCGCAAAGAGGGCGGTAGCTTCGATGGTGAAGCTCGCGATCGTCGGTCGGCCGAACGTTGGCAAGTCCACCCTGTTCAATCGTCTGGCCGGGCGCAAGCTCGCGATCGTCGACGATCGGCCAGGCGTCACCCGGGATCGGCGGTTCGCGGCCGGGCGCCTCGGCGGCCTGGCTCTCGAACTGATAGACACCGCCGGCTTCGAGGATCTGGTCGACGACAGCCTCGCCGCGCGCATGCGCCGCCAGAGCGAGCGGGCGGTGGCGGAGGCAGAGGTGATTCTCTTCCTGATCGATGCGCGAGCCGGCGTGCTGCCGGACGACGAGTCGTTCGCGACCCTGCTGCGCAAGTCCGGCAAGCCGGTGATCCTCATCGCCAACAAGAGCGAGGGGCGCGCGGGCGACGCCGGCGCCCTGGATGCCTTTCGTCTCGGACTGGGCGAGGCGATCCCTCTGTCCGCCGAGCATGGCGAAGGCCTGGGCGAACTCCATCGAGCGATCTCGGTGACGTTCGCTGAGGCCTCGGCGGACGACTCCGACGAACCAGCCGACGACGCGGAGCGGCCGATCCGGGTCGCCATTGTCGGCCGGCCGAACGCGGGCAAGTCGACGCTGGTGAACGCTCTGCTTGGCGACGAGAGGATGCTGACGGGCCCGGAGGCCGGGATCACGCGCGACGCCATCGCCTCCGATTGGACCTGGGACGGGCGGCTGATCAGGCTGGTCGACACCGCGGGGCTGCGCCGCAAGGCCCGCGTCGAGGAGGGACTCGAACGGCTCTCGGTCACCGACACACTTCGCGCCCTCGGGTTGGCCGAGGTGGTGCTGCTGGTGATGGATGCAACCCACCCTTTCGAGACCCAGGATCTCCAGATAGCCGACCTGGTCGAGAGGGAGGGGCGGGCGCTGGTCTTCGTGTTGACCAAGTGGGACCTTGTCGCCGACCCCCATTCCGCGTTGCAGGCCTTCAGGGAGCTGGCGGAGAGCCAGTTGCCGCAGCTTCGCGGCGCCCAGATCGTCGCTCTTTCGGCCGAGACCGGCCGCGGCCTGGACCGCCTGATGCCCAGCGTCGTGAAAACCTACGTCGACTGGACGACCAAGGTCAGGACCCGAGACCTCAACGACTGGCTCCGCCTGGCCATGGAGCGTCACCCGCCGCCGGCGGTGAACGGACGCCGGGTAAAGCCCAAGTACATGGCCCAGACGAAGGCCCGGCCGCCGACGTTCGTCCTCTTCGCCAGCCGCGCGGCGGCCCTTCCCGACAGCTATCGGCGTTATCTGGTCAATTCGCTGCGCGAGAGCTTCGATCTTCCCGGCGTGCCGATCAGGATAACGGTGAAGTCCGGCAAGAACCCCTTCGACGCCACGAGTGACGATCCGGTCAAGGCGTTCCAGGCGAAACGCCGCCGTGCGAGGGCCGCCAGTCGCTGAACCGCACGATATCCGTCGGAAGGCCCAGATCGGCGCGGCCGATCAGCTCGACGAGGAAGGGCCCGATCTGCTTGGGATCGGGTAGGACGTCAGGGTCCTCGCCGGGATAGGCTTCGGCGCGCATTCGCGTGCGCATGGCGCCGGGATCGACAAGGACGGCCCGGATGCTCGAGATTTCGACCTCGTCGGCCCAGCAGCGGACGAGCGCTCCCAGCGCCGCCTTGGTGGCGGCGTAGGAACCCCAGAAAGCCTTGGGATGGGTCGCCCTGCCCGAGGTCAGGAAGATCGCCCGCCCGGCATCGCTGGCGCGTAGCAGCGGCTCCAACGATCGGATGAGCCGAAAGACGCTCGTAAGGTTGACGGCCAGGATCTTGTCCCACAGCGCCGGCGGAATGTGGGCTGCCGGTCTCAGCCCCCCGAGCATGGCCGCCGCGTGGATCAGGACGTCCAGCCTGCCGTGGCGCTGATGGATCGAATAGCCGAGCTCGTCGATGCCCGCGCCGTTGGCCAGGTCCATGGCGACGAGGGTGACAGGGTGGCCGCCCGCCGATCGCGCTTCGTCGTCCAGCGCCTCCAGAGCGCCCTGAGTGCGGCCGACGGCGATCACCCGCGCCCCTGCGGTTGCGAGCGCCAGGGCGGCGGCATGGCCGATGCCCCGGGTCGCCCCGGTCACCAGCGCCACGCGCCCGGCCAGCAACGAGGACGGCTGATCCTCAGGCGTCGACAAGGAACGAGAGCTGGCGATCGGACTGCTCGCTTCGACCGGCGGCGATCTCCCGGTCGAGCAGCCTCGTCGGATAGTCGCCGGTGAAGTAGTGGTCGGTGAACTGCGGCGAGGCCGCGCACCTTGGGCCGGCATCCATCGCCCAGTAGAGCCCTTCCACGGATAGGAAGGCCAGGCTGTCGACCTCGAGGATCGCCGCCATCTCGGCCAGACTACGATTGGCCGCCAGCAGTTGGTCGCGGTCAGGCATGTCGATCCCGTAGAAGTCCGGCCACTTCAGCGGTGGCGAAGCGGAGCGCAGGTGGACCTCCTTGGCGCCGGCCTCGCGCATCATGCGCACCACCCGCACGGAGGTCGTGCCGCGCACGATCGAATCGTCGATCAGTGTCACGCGCTTGCCCGCGAGCACGGCTCGATTGGGGCTGAGCTTCATCCTGACGCTCATCTCGCGCGCATCCTGGGTTGGTTGGATGAAGGTGCGACCGACATAGTGATTGCGGATGATACCCATTTCGAACGGTATGCCGCTCGCCTGGGCGTAGCCCAGCGCCGCGGGCACGCCCGAGTCCGGCGCGGGGACCACGACGTCCGAGGCGACGCCGCTCTCTTCGGCCAGCCGCCGACCCATGCGCTTGCGGACATCATAGACCGAGCGGCCGTTGACGACGCTGTCGGGCATGGCGAAGTAGATGTATTCGAGAACGCAAGGCCGCGCCGTGGCGGCCGGAAATGGACGGATGGACTGGACCCCGTCGGCGGAGACCACGACCATCTCGCCGTGCTCCACATCCCGGACAAACCGCGCGCCGATCATGTCCAGGGCCCGGGTCTCCGAGGCGAACACGGCCTTTCCTTCTAGATCGCCGAGCACCAGGGGCCGGATCCCCAGGGGATCGCGGACGCCAATCAGCTTCTTGTTGGTCAGCACCACCAGGGCGTAACCCCCTTCGATCTGGGCGAGGGCGTCGATGAAGCGGTCCACCACCTTCGCTTTGCGCGATCGCGCCATCAGCTGGATGATGACTTCGGAATCCGAGGTCGACTGGAAGATTCGCCCCTCGGAAACCAGTTCCTCGCGAAGGGTCAGGAAGTTGGTCAGATTGCCATTGTGGGCGATAGCCACGCCGCCGCTCTGAAGGTCGGCGAACATCGGCTGGCCGTTGCGCAGGAAGCTTCCCCCGGCCGTGGAATAGCGGGTGTGGCCGATCGCGGCGGATCCTGGCAGGCGATGGACGAGATCGGGCCCGGAAAAGGCGTCCGCGACGTGACCCAGGTGACGCTCGGTGTGAAAGCCCTGACCATCGAAGGCGGCGATGCCGCAGGCCTCCTGCCCGCGGTGCTGCAGGGCGTGCAGGCCCAGCGCGACGACGGCCGCGGCGTTTGGAACGCCGAAGACCCCGAAGACACCGCACTCGAGCCGCAGAGAGTCGTCGCGCGGATCTCGCACGGCAGCGTGAAGGCTCCTGTGGGAAAAAGGGACTGTCACCGCGATTTCTCCACCATCACATCGAGTGACTTGCGATCCCGCCGGCTATAGCCCTTGTCGTGGCCCGGCGTCTGGTCGCCCGGTGATTTGGACGCTTCAGGGCCGGCCGTCTCGCCCACGGCCCTCAGATTCTTCGGCGCGAACGCCCGCAGACCATTTCCCACCATTTGCGCCACCGGATAAAGCCTCGCCTTGGTCAGCCAGTCCGGCCTTGGCTCAGGCATGATGGCGTTCAGAAGCAGGGCGAAGCCGCCGATCACCACGAGACCACGAACGACGCCCACCAGCAGTCCCAGGACGCGGTCGAAGCCCGAGAGTCCGGCCGTTTGCTGGACCCGGCGGCTGAGCGCGCCCCCGGCCAGTCGCAGGACGACATAGGCGAAGAGAAAGAGCAGCAGGACCCCCGCGGTGTTCGCCATCCAGACGATGTGGATGGCCTGCTGCATGATCGGACTGACGAAACGCAGGCCCAGCACCGCGAACATGACGGCGACCACGAAAGCCACCACCGTCGTGACTTCGCGCGTCGCCCCACGAGCCAGGCCGACGAGCGCAGAGGCGAGAAGGATCAGGCCGGCTATGAGATCGAACAGCGTCACCGATCAGTCCCATCGCTCCTCGCCGATCCGTCCGACCGCGTCGGCAAGCCTGGAGACGCAGGTCAACCTGACGCCGGCGGCGCTCTCGGGAGCGTTGGGCGCCAAGGCATGCGAAAAACCGAGCTTCGCCGCTTCCTTCAGCCGGGTCTCCATTCTGTTCACCGGGCGGACGTCGCCCGAGAGGCTGATCTCGCCGAACGCCACCAGCGCCTGCGGCAGGGCCGTCTCGAACGCCGAGGAGGCCAGCGCCGCCGCCGCAGCGAGGTCCGCGGCCGGTTCGCTTATCTTGAGCCCACCGGCGACGTTCAAGTAGACATCCCGGTCACCAAATCCAAGCCCACAGCGGGCCTCCAGCACCGCCAGGACCATGGCCAAGCGCCCGCCGTCCCAGCCGACGACCGCCCGGCGAGGCGTACCATAGGCGGATGACGCCACAAGGGCTTGGAACTCGACGAGCACCGGCCGGGACCCCTCGATGCCGGCGAACACCGCTGTCCCCGCCGAGCGTTCTCCGCCTTCGTTCAGGAACAGGGACGATGGATTCTTCACCTCGACCAGACCTGCGTCGCCCATCTCGAAGACCCCGATCTCATCGGTCGCCCCGAAACGGTTCTTCGCGGCGCGTAGAATTCGGAACGGGTAGCCTCGCTCGCCCTCGAAGGAGAGGACTGCATCGACCATGTGCTCGACGACCCGCGGTCCGGCGATCTGCCCGTCCTTGGTCACGTGGCCGACCAGCAGGACGGCGATGTTCCGTCGCTTGGCCAGGCGCACCAGTTCGCCCACGCAGGCTCGAACCTGGGTGACCGAACCGGGGCCCGCCTCGTGAGCATCGCTCCACAGGGTCTGGATCGAGTCGATGGCGACGAGGTCGAAGGCGCCCCGCTTGAGGCTGTCTACGATCTCGCGCAAGGACGTTTCCGCGGCCAGCGCCACGGGCGCGCCCTGCAGGCCTAGTCGGCGCGCCCGTGAACGGATCTGCTCGACGGCCTCTTCCCCGGACACGTAGGCGCAGACCGCCCCGGCGGCGGCTGCTCCGGCGCAGGCCTGGAGCAGGAGTGTCGACTTTCCGACGCCGGGGTCTCCGCCCAGAAGGATGGAGGATCCCGGAACGACACCGCCGCCGCACACGCGGTCGAACTCCTCCACTCCGGTCGTGATTCGCCCAGGCGCGGGGGATTGGCTTTCCAGGCCCTCGAAGACGACGTGGCCGCTTTTCGCTCGCGAGGTCGGCGCAAGCGCGCCCGGCGGCCGGGTGACCAGCTCCTCGACCAGACTGTTCCAGACGCCGCAGTCCGAACAACGTCCCGACCACTTGGAGGTGACCGCGCCGCAGGACTGGCAGGCGTAGACGGCGCCGTCGCGGGCCATGATGCTCCTGATTCGAAAGTCGGCCCGAAGTGTAGCGCGCTCGTGCTCGCCGCGCTTCGTTTGCACAACAACCGTCTCGCCACGGAGATACCTTTGCGCTAGCGTCGCAGCGGTGATTTGCCAAGCGCCTGGGGAGGCCGAATATGAGCGTCGTCGAACAACCGGGACGTGGGGGACTGATCGCCAGAGCGCAGGCGATCCTGCTTCGGCCGAACGCCGAATGGGACGTCATCGACGGCGAGCCTGCCACCGTCCAGGGGCTCTACACTGGATACGCTTGCATCCTGGCCGCGATCCCGGCGATCGCCGGCTTCGTCGGAAGGCAGCTGTTCGGCTTCTCGCTCCTCGGAATCACCTATCGGCCGCCGCTCGTGGGGAGCCTGGTCGAGGCGGTGATCGCCTATGTCCTTTCGCTCGTGATGGTCTTCATCTTGGCGCTCGTCATCGATGGGCTGGCGCCCAGTTTCGGAAGTCAGAAGAGTCAGATCCAGGCGCTCAAGGTCGCCGTCTATTCTTCGACCGCCGGTTGGGTCGCCGGGATCTTCGCCCTGGTTCCGGCGCTGACGATCATTGGCGCTCTGGGGGGCCTTTATGGGCTCTACATCCTCTATCTCGGACTTCCGAAGCTGATGAAGACGCCCCCGGACAAGGTGGTGGGGTACTTCGTGGTCTCGATCCTCGTCGCCATCGTCCTCTTCGTGGTCGTTGGCGCCGTGACCGCCGCGATCGGCGGACTTGGGCTCATGGGCGCGCCGCCCACGAGGAACATCGTGACCGGCCAAGGGGCCGGAACGCTGCAGCTCGGCAACGGTGGTTCGGTCGACCTTGGCAAGTTGCAGGCGGGCGCCGCGGCGGCCGCCGCCACCGCCAACGCGATGCAGACCGGCAAGGACGCCAACGGCAAGGCCGTCGCCGCGATCGATCCTGAAAAGCTGAAGGCGTTGCTGCCCGCCAGCGTCGACGGCCTGCCCCGGACCGAGCTGACTTCGCAGAGCGCCGGCGCGGCCGGAGTGTCGAGTTCCACCGCCGAGGCGGTCTACTCCAAAGACTCGGCGCGCATTACCGTCACGGTCACGGATCTGGCTACCATCGGCGCCCTGGCGGGCATGGCCAACGCCATGAACGTCCAAAGCAGCCGCCAGACCGCCACCGGCTACGAAAAGGTCGGTCGCGTCGATGGCCGGATGACGACCGAATCCTGGGACAATCAATCCAAGAGCGGCAAGTTTAGCGTTCTTGTCGCCAACCGTTTCACGGTCGAGGCCGATGGCACGGCCAACAGCGTCGATGATCTGAAGTCGGCAGTCGCCGCGGTGGGCCCTGATCGGCTCGAGGGTCTCGCCAAGGCCTGAGCTGCGTTAGCCGCTCCGGTCCGTTCCGGCCGCCCTAGCGCGGTTCGAATCGACCTTCGCGGGCGTGGTTGCTGAACTTTGTGAGATCCTCGTTGAAGTGCAGGCGCACGACTCCGATCGGACCATGGCGCTGCTTGCCGATGATCACCTCGGCGAGGTGGCGGATTGGGTCGAGCTTGTCCTGCCAGGCCAGGTGCTCGGCCGTGCCTTCCTTGGGCTCGGCGCGGCTGAGGTAATAGGATTCCCGATAGATGAACATGACGACATCGGCATCCTGCTCGATCGATCCGGATTCCCTCAGGTCCGCGAGCTGGGGCCTCTTGTCTTCCCGGTTTTCCACTTGTCGCGAGAGCTGAGCGGCGGCGATCACGGGCACGCCCAACTCCTTGGCCAGGGCCTTCAATCCCTGAGTGATCTGGGTCACCTCCTGGACGCGGTTGTCGATCCGGCCGCTGTCGTTGGCGGTGACGAGTTGGAGGTAGTCGACGACGATGAGATCCAGTCCGCCGACGGTTCGCTTCAGCCTGCGGGCCCGGGCCGCAAGCTTGCCCATGGAAATCGCGCCGGTGGCGTCGATGAAGAGAGGGGCCTCGGCGATCTCGTTGGCGGCGTCGCGGATGCGCCCGAACTCGGCGACGGTGATCTCGCCCTTGCGGATCTTGTCCGATGGGACGTCGGTCACCTCCGCCAGCAGGCGCATGGCTAGCTGCTCGGCTGACATCTCCAGGGAGAAAAGGGCGACGACGCCGCCGTTCACGGTCTTCCTCGAGCCGTCCGGCTGAAGTTCGTAGACGTAGTGGCGCGCCACATCGAACGCGATGTTGGCGGCGAGCGCCGACTTGCCCATCGAAGGCCGGCCGGCGATGATGATCAGATCGGAGGGATGGAGACCGCCCAGCCGCTGATCGAGATCCTTCAACCCGGTCGAGAGTCCCGCGAGCCCGCCATCGCGCTTATAGGCCTCCTGCGCCATGTCCACCGCGCCGTTCAAGGCGTCGGTGAAGTTTATGAAACCGGTCGAGGTCGAGCCGGTCTCGGCCAGGGTGTAGAGCTGCTGCTCGGCCGCCTCGATCTGTTCGCGGGCGTTGCGTTCGGGGTCGCCGGTCTGGGCGGCGGTGGCGATTTCGCCGCCGATGCGGATCAGGTCGCGCCTCAGCGAAAGGTCGTAGACGACCCGGGCGTAGTCGGGGGCGTTGGCGGCCGGCGGGGCGCGGTCGACGAGATCGGCGAGGTAGCGGATCCCCCCCATTTCCTCGAACGCCGGATCGCGCTGGAACTGTTCGGCCATGAGAATGGGGTCGGCCAGCTGACCACGCCTGACGTGGCTCTCGATCGCGGCGAACAGCCTGCCGTGGAAGGGCTCGTAGAAGTGGCGGGCCTGAAGCTGGTCGGTGAGGCGCTCGTAAGCGCTGTTGTCATAAAGGATCGCGCCCAGCAGAGCCTGCTCGGCCTCCAGGTTGGCGGGCGCGTGCGGCGGATCGGCGGCCGCTGCGGCGAGTCGCAGATCGAGGAGGGGAACGAGGGCCATGGTTACCGATAGCTTAACGGGACCAGGGACCGGGTAACGATCTTCAGTTTCGCACAGGAATTTGCCGGCCTGTGGAAGGCAGGCGGACTCTCGACGCCAGACGTCCCGCTTCCGGGTCGAGTTCGACCCTCAGGCTTCGGCGGGGGCCTGCCGGCCGGCGCCGCCGTCGAGCATGTCAGCCGCGGCTTGGGCGTCCGAGGCCCGCTCCTCCTCGAACCTCGAGGCGATGATGTCCTCGCCCCGGGCCTGGCGTTCGGCCTCGTCCTTGCTGCGCGCGACGTTCACGGTGATGGTGATCGTGACTTCGGGGTGCAGCCGCAGCTTGATCTCGTGCAGCCCGAGGGTCTTGATGGGCTTGTCGAGGACCACTGTGGAGCGGTCGACCTTGCCGCCCTCGGCGTTCACCGCGTCGGCCACGTCGCGGCCGGAGACCGAACCGTAGAGCTGGCCGCTCTCCCCGGCCTGGCGCAGCATCACGTAGGACTTTCCGTCGAGGCCCTCGCCGGCCTTCTCGGCGGTCGCGCGGGCCTTGGAGTTGCGCGACTCGATCTCGGACCGCTGGGCTTCGAACACCTTCATGTTCGTCGAATTGGCGCGTAGCGCCTTGGACCTCGGCAACAGGAAATTGCGGGCGAAGCCGTCCTTGACGTTGACGACATCTCCGAGGCCGCCAAGGCGCTCGACCCGTTCGAGAAGAATGACTCTCATCGACGCCCGCGCCTCACTTCACGACGTAGGGCAGCAGCGCCAGGAAGCGGGCGCGCTTGATGGCGATGGCGAGCTCCCTCTGCTTCTTGGCCGAAACGGCGGTGATGCGCGAGGGAACTATCTTGCCGCGCTCCGAGACATAGCGCTGGAGCAGCTTCACGTCCTTGAAGTCGATCTTCGGGGCGCCGGCGCCGGAGAAGGGGCAGACCTTGCGCCGGCGCAGGAAGTTCCTGCGGCCGCCGCCGCCGGAAGGAGCCACGTTAGAAATCGCGATTGTCTCGTCTGTCATGATGGGCTCGTTGTCTTGATTGGAACTCTAGACCGGCGCTTCTTCAAAGCGGCGCTCGCGCTCCCGGTCTCGGCGGGCGAGGACGGGCGAAAGCTCCAGATCCAGCTGCTCGACCTTCACGGTGAGAAAGCGAAGCACGTCTTCGTTGATGGCCAGCTGCCGCTCCATCTCCTTGACCGCGGGCGCCGGCGCGTCGATCGCGAGAAGGGAGTAGTGGCCCTTGCGATTCTTCCTGATCCGGTAAGTCAGATTGCGCAGACCCCAATACTCGATCTTGGCGATGTGACCGCCGAGGGACTCGATGAGCGCCTTCAGCTCTTCGTTCAAAGTTTCGGCTTGGGCCGGCGAGATATCCTGACGTGCAATCAGCACGTGCTCGTAAAACGGCATGCTTTCCTTCTTCCGTCTGGAGGGCGGCGCTCCGACCGGCCCGGAAGGCGGCGGCCGAAACGATGGTTCTCTTCGACTGTCGCCGCCGGGCGCCCGGCGGCGATCGTCGGCGAAGAGACCGCCCTCGCGTCAATCAGGCGCGGCTCTTACGGCAATCGGACCTCCGAAGCAAGCGCGGCGCGGCTTGTGCGGTCGCCCCAGACGATGCCGAGACGACGCCGACGTCGCTAGTTCGGGTGCGCCGCCCTCCAGCTCTTGAGCGCGTCTAGAGTTCGAGTCACGTGCTCGTCGGGCTTGAGATCCGAGTAGGCGAAGATCACCTTGTCGTCCGGGGTGATGACATACGATGTCCGGTCTGAATGGCCGGGGAAGACGGCCAGGGTCGCATCGTAGGTCTTGGCGATGGCCGCAGCGGGATCGGCTGCGACCGCGAACTTCGATCGGCACTCGCTGACGGAGAACTCAGCCAGGCGGTTGATGTTGCCGGCCGTGACGCCGATCACCGTGGCCCCGAGCTTCTGATATTCCGCCGTCGCATCGGCGAACTCGTGCGCCTCGATCGTGCATCCGGACGTGAAGGCCGCAGGGAAGAAGTAGAGCACGACCGGACCTTTCTTCAGGGCGTCCGAGAGCCGGAACGGGAACGTCTTTCCACCTTGGGAAGCCTGGGCCGTGAAGTCGGGAGCGGCGGCGCCGGCCTTGAGGGCGGCGTGGCTCGGCAGGGCGAAGAGCGCCATGGCGGCGGTGGCGAGTAGCACTTGCTTCATGTGAGAGGCGATCCTGATGGAGTAGGGCGCGGGCGGAAATCTTAGGAGCTTATGCGCCGCGCCGATGGTCTAGCGCCAGGATTATCAGATCTGACGCGCTTGTCGTCGTCTGGCCTTTCCCCTAACCCTCCGGCGAGGGCCACTCGCCTGCTCGGAGCCGCGTATGAGCCTTGCCTTTGTGTTCCCGGGCCAGGGCAGCCAGGCTTTGGGCATGGGCGCTGAACTGAGCCACACTTTCGCCGCGGCCAGGGCGGTGTTCGAGGAGGTGGACGAAGCTCTGGGGCAGGATCTTTCGCGCCTGATGCGCGAGGGACCCATCGAGGAACTCACCCTAACCGAGAACGCGCAACCGGCCCTGATGGCGGTAAGCCTCGCCGTCGTGCGAGCGCTTGCGACCGACTTCGATATCCCCGTCGAAAAGGCCGCGTTCGTCGCCGGTCACTCGCTTGGAGAATATTCGGCCCTGGCCGCCGCCGGGGCTCTTGGGCTTGCCGACACCGCGCGCCTTCTGAAGCTCCGAGGACGAGCCATGCAGAGCGCGGTCCCTGTGGGTGAAGGGGCCATGGCCGCTCTTATCGGTCCAAAGAGCGATGTCGCCCTAGCCGAAGCCGCGGCGGAGGCTGGCGCCTCGATCGGCGTCTGTGTCGTCGCCAACGACAACAACGCCGGCAACATCGTGATCTCCGGCGCCAGGGCCGCGGTCGACCGCGCTATGGAAAAAGCGAAGTCGCTCGGCGTCAGGGCCATGCTGCTCAATGTCTCGGCCCCCTTCCACTGCGAGATGATGGCCCCGGCGGCGGTGGAGATGTGCAAAGCCCTCGCCAGGACCAGGATCAGCGCCCCGGTCGCCCCGCTCGTGGCCAATGTCACCGCCCGACCGACGGCCGATCCGGAAATCATCCGCGCCCTGCTCATCGAGCAGGTGACGGGCCGCGTTCGCTGGCGCGAGTCGATCGAGTGGCTGGCCGGCGAGGGTGGAGTCGAGCGCTTTGCCGAGATCGGCGCCGGCGCGGTGCTCACGGGCATGGTGAAGCGCATCGCTCCCGGGGCCCAGGCGATGGCGCTGAATTCGCCGTCGGATCTTCGGTCCTTCGCCGAACAGTTCTGAAAAGCGAGGCGCGGCGCATGTTCGATCTTTCGGGAAGGGCGGCCCTCGTTACCGGAGCGTCGGGCGGCATTGGAGGCGCGATCGCGCGCACCCTCCACGAACGGGGCGCCAGGGTGGTGCTTTCAGGAACCCGGGAGGTGGCTCTCCGGGCACTGGCCGAGGCGATCGGCGAGGGCGCGCACGCCGTCGCCTGTCCGCTCACCGATTCGGCCGCGGCCGACAATCTCGTCGCGGCCGCCGAGGCCGCGGCTGGCGCGCCGATCGAGATCGTGGTCGCCAACGCTGGGCTGACCCGCGACGGTCTTCTCGTGCGCATGCGCGACGAGGACTGGAGTGCTGTCCTCACAGTCAATCTGGAGAGCTACTTCCGGATCGCCAGAGCCGCGCTTCGCGGAATGATGCGCCGGCGCTGGGGACGCCTGATCGCCATAACCTCGGTCGTCGGGGTCACCGGCAACGCGGGCCAGGCCAATTATGCGGCCTCCAAGGCCGGCATGATCGGTTTCTCCAAGGCTCTCGCCCTCGAAGTCGCGGCGCGCAATGTAACCGTCAACTGCATCGCCCCGGGCTTCATCTCCAGTCCGATGACCGAGGCCCTGAGCGAGGCCCAGCACCAAGCCATTCTCCCCAGGATCCCGCTGGGACGGCTGGGGACCGGCGCTGACGTCGCCGCCGCTTGCGTCTATCTGGCGAGCGAGGAGGGCGCCTACGTGACCGGTCAGACCCTGCACGTGAACGGCGGCATGGCGATGATTTGACGCCGGGCCTAGCCCGCTAGTGTCGCTCGGAGGAACATGCTAGGCGGACTCCGGACAGACACACGGCAAGGCTCCAGGTCGCCTGGAGACGAAGTGCATGCGTGGCGGCCTTGGGTGCGAGCCGCGCCGCGTCAACAACGAGGGACCTGATCTTCAATGTCCGATATTCTTGAGCGTGTTCGTAAGATCGTCATCGAGCATCTGGACGCAGATCCCGAGAAGGTGACGGAGAAGGCGAGCTTCATCGATGATCTCGGCGCCGACAGCCTGGACAATGTCGAACTGGTGATGGCTTTCGAGGAAGAGTTCGACATCGAAATCCCCGACGACGCGGCCGAACATATCCAGACTGTTGGCGACGCGGTGAAATTCATCGGCGAGCGGCTGGGCGCCTGAGCGAACCGCACGCAGGTGCGGTCGCCACCGGCAAGCCGCGCGCCAGGCAGATGGTCGGGGAGGCTTGATCCAGATTGGCCACGCGTAGAGTTGTCGTCACCGGCCTAGGCATGGTCACGCCCCTCGGCTGGGGCGTGGAACCGACTTGGAAGGCGCTCCTCGCCGGCGCCTCCGGCGCCGGAAGGATCACGGCCTTCGACCCTACCGACTATGCCTGCCAGGTGGCGTGCGAGGTGCCCAGGGTCGACGGGCGCGGCGGCGGCAAGGACTTCCCGGCGTCATTCGATCCAGACCAGGTGATGAGCCCGAAGGAGCAGCGGCGGGTCGACGACTTCATCCTCTACGCGATGGCAGCGGCCGACGAGGCGGTGCGCGACTCGGGCTGGTCGCCGCAGGACGAGGAGGGACGGCGGCGCACCGGGGTCAACATCGGCTCGGGGATCGGCGGCCTCTCGACCATCGCCGATACCGCCGTGGAGCTCGAGGAAAAGGGCCCGCGCAGGGTGAGCCCGTTCTTCATTCCCTCGGCCTTGATCAACCTCGCCTCCGGCCAGGTCTCGATCCGCCACCAGTTCAAGGGGCCAAACCACTCGGTCGTCACCGCCTGCGCCACCGGCGCCCACGCCGTGGGTGACGCCATGCGCTTCATTCAGCACGGCGACGCCGACGTGATGGTGGCTGGCGGCGCCGAAGCCGCCATTTGCAAGATCGGCGTCGCCGGCTTCTGCGCCTGCCGGGCCATGTCGACCCATTTCAACGACACGCCGCAACGCGCCTCCCGGCCCTACGACAAGGCCAGAGATGGTTTCGTCATGGGGGAAGGGGCAGGCGTGCTCATCCTCGAGGAACTGGAACACGCCAGGGCGCGCGGCGCCAAGATCTACGCCGAGGTGGTGGGCTATGGTCTCGCCGGCGACGCCTTTCACATCACCGCTCCGGCCGAAGATGGAGACGGTGGGTACAGGGCGATGCAGGCGGCGATCGCTAACGCCGGCGTCGAGTTGGCCGACATAGGCTACATAAACGCTCACGGCACCTCGACGCCCATGGGCGACGAGATCGAGCTGGCCGCTGTCGAGCGTCTCTTCGGCCAGGCGGCCGCCAGGATATCGATGTCCTCCACGAAGTCTTCCATCGGCCATCTGCTGGGCGCGGCCGGCGCGGTCGAGGCGGCCTTCACGGTGCTCGCCCTGCGCGATCAGGTGGCGCCGCCGACGATCAATCTGGAAGACCCATCCGTTGACACGCCGATCGACCTCGTCCCCCTCGTCGCCAAGCGCTTGAACATCGAAACCGCGCTCTCGAACAGCTTCGGCTTCGGCGGCACCAACGCGTCGGTCGTGTTCAAGAAGGCGTCGTGACCGGCACTCCGAAGGCCGTGGAAGGAGGCGACCTCGGTCCGCTGCGCCGGATACTGATCATGCTATTGGCGGCGGCGGCGGTGATCGGCGCGGCGCTTCTGATTTTCGCCCTGTGGTCGATTTGGGCGTTCAAGGGTCCAGGACCCGCGGCCGGCGAAGGCCGCTCGAGAGATGTCGTGCTCAGGCAGGGCGCGAGCCTGCCGGAGATCGCCTCGGTGCTCGGCCGGGCTCGCGTGATCGGCTCGCCGGCCCTTTTCATGGCCGCCGCCCAGCTAACGGGCGATGCGCGCCATTTGAAGGCCGGCGAGTACGATTTTCCGAGCCGCTCATCGATGCAGCGCGTGCTCGCCGCCGTCGTCGCCGGCGATGTGGTCCGCCATCCGGTAACGATTCCGGAGGGCGTGAGCTCGGAAACCGTGACCGCGATTCTGATGCGGGCGCCCTATCTGGTGGGGGTGGCGCCCGTGGCGCCCGAGGGGGCGATCCTGCCGGAGACCTACGAGGTTCAGCGCGGCGAGGATCGCTCGACGGTGCTTCAGCGAATGATGAACGCCCGCGACGCCCTGTTGGCCAGCCTGTGGCGCAGCCGCCGAAGCGACCTGCCTTTCGAGACCGCCGACCAGGCCGTGATTCTCGCGTCCATTGTCGAGAAGGAGACGGCCTTGCCCGACGAGCGGCCTCGAATAGCCGCCGTCTTCGTCAACCGCCTGCAGAAGGGCATGCGCCTGGAGAGCGATCCGACGGTGATCTACGGGCTTACCGGCGGCAAACCCCTGGGCCACGGCCTGCGCGCCTCGGAACTAGCCGAACCGACGCCGTACAACACCTATCTAATCACCGGCCTGCCGCCGACACCGATCGGCAACCCGGGCCGAGCCTCCCTGGCGGCGGTGCTCGATCCGCCGAGGACCAGCGAACTGTATTTCGTCGCCGATGGGAGCGGCGGACACGTCTTCTCCACCAGCCTCGAAGAGCACGAGAAGAATGTCGCGCGCTGGCGGGCCATGGAGAAGGCCCGATCCATACCGGCGGCCCCGTGAACTCGACAACGGGCGCGGGGCCGCGCCGCGGTCTGATGCTGGTGGTCTCGAGCCCCTCCGGGGCGGGCAAGACCTCCCTCTGTCGCCGCTTGGCCAAGGAACATCCCGCCGTCGCCTTCTCTGTTTCGGCGACCACCCGACCGCCGCGCGAAGGCGAGAGGGACGGCGTCGAGTACCGGTTCGTCGACGAGGCGCGGTTCGATGTCATGGTCGCCAGGGCTGAGTTCCTGGAATGGGCCGAGGTCCATGGGTATCGGTACGGCACCCCGCGCACCGAGGTCATGGCGGCGCTGGAAGGTGGGGCGGACGCCCTCTTCGACATAGACTGGCAGGGCGCCAGATCGATCAGGAAGTCGGCGCCCTCCGACACGGTGAGCGTCTTTATCCTGCCACCCTCGATGGCCGAACTCGCAAGCCGTCTCCATCGCCGGGCTCAGGACGACGAGACAGTGATCAGCCGCCGCCTAGCGGGGGCCAAGACGGAAATCGGCATGTGGTCGGAATACGACTACGTCATCGTCAATCGGGATTTCGAAGACGCCTATGGCGAGCTCGCGACCATCTACAGCGCCGAGCGCGCGAGACGAGTCCGCAATCTCTGGATCGGCGCCTTCGTCCAGGGCCTTCTGGACGAGGAAATCTAGGTCTCGCCTTCCAGCCATGCGCGGGCGAGGCCTAGGTAACCCTCGACCGGAATGTTCTGCGCCCGCACGGCCGGATCGACGCCGGCCCTGGCGCACAGGGCCTCTCCGCCCAACGACCGAAGCGATGAGCGCAGCATCTTGCGGCGCTGGCCGAAGGCGGCGCGCGTAACGGTCCGCAGGGCCTCGACGAGGCGGTCGCTCGGGCGCTCCGCGCGCGCGCTCAGGCCCACGACGCTGGAATCGACCTTGGGCGGGGGGGTGAACGCCCTGGCCGGAAGGCGCATCAGGATCGACGCCTCGTACAGCGTCTGGGTGATGATCGAGAGCCGTCCGTAGTCGCGGCCGCCGGGTGGAGCAACGATCCGCGCCGCCAGCTCCTTTTGAAACATCAAAGTCATCGAAGTCGGTCGCAAGGCGCCGACCATCCACTTCAGCAACAGAGCCGAGCCGATGTTGTAGGGGAGGTTGGCGACGACCCGCGCCGTGGCGGACAAGGGGCCGGCCAGGGCCGCCTCGTCGACCTCCAGAGCATCGGCAGTCACGACGACCAGTCGTCCGTCGGACACCGCCGCCATTTCGGCGAGAATCGGTGTGAACCTCTCGTCCCGCTCCACCGAAATCACCTTGGCGCCGGCTTCGAGTAGGGCGCGGGTGAGCCCGCCCGGCCCCGGGCCAACCTCGATGACCAGTTCGCCGCCGAGCGGCCCGGCCAGGCGTGCGATCTTTCTGCAGATGTTGAGGTCGAGCAGAAAATGCTGGCCGAGGCGCCGCTCAGCCCGGATCCCCGCGGCCGCGATAGCCTCCCGCGGCGGCGGCAGGTCGTCGAGGCTCATGCCGCCGCGCGGCGCTCGTGAATCTGGGCCGCCAGGCGGATCGCGGCGATCAGGCTGTCGGGGCGGGCCTGTCCTCGGCCGGCGATGTCAAGGCCGACGCCATGATCGGGCGAGGTTCGCACGATCGGCAATCCAAGGGTGACGTTCACGCCGCCCCAGAAGTCGAGCATTTTCACGGGAATGAGCGCCTGATCGTGGTACATGCAGAGGACCGCGTCGTAACGGCGCCGGGCCTCGGCGTGGAAGAGGCTGTCCGCAGGATGGGGTCCGCTGGCCTCGACCCCGGCTTCGCGCAGGGCCCGGACGGCCGGACCGATGATCGATATCTCTTCCTCCCCCAGCGCGCCCCCTTCGCCGGCGTGAGGGTTCAGGGCCGCGACGGCCAGTCGGGGCAGCGAGACGCCGAAGTCCGTCCGCAGGGCTTCGCGGGTCACCAGGCCGGCGTTCACGATTCTATCGGTGGTGATCAGCTCTGCGACCTCGGCCAGAGGCTCATGGATCGTCACCAGACTGACTCGAAGATCGCCGGCGGTGAGCATCATCACCGGTCCGCTTGCCTCGCCGGTCGCCTCGCTGGCCGTAAGTTCACCCAGGAACTCGGTGTGGCCCGGGAGGTTGAAGCCGGCGGCATAGAGCGTCGCCTTGGCTATGGGCGCCGTGACCAGCGCCGCCGCTTCGCCGGACAAAGTCAATCCGGCCGCCGTCTCGATCCATCTGATCACCTGCGCGGCCGCCGCCGGCGAGGGCTGGCCGGCCACGACGGCGCTGGAGAGGGGCAGATCCAGGACCGGCAGCGCCTCGGCGAATATCCTCGCCGCTTCCGAAGGCCCCGAAACCGCACGCACGATCGAAGCGCCCGCATTGGACGCCGCCGCCAGCGACAGGGCGTCTCCTACGACCATGAATGCCGGGCCTTCCGAGCGCAGGGCCGCCCAAGCCTTGACGATGATTTCCGGGCCGATGCCTGCCGGTTCACCCAGGCTGATCGCTATGGGGCCGGATCTCACCGCAACTCGATGGTTGCAGAGTTCCGCAGGTCACGCAAATAGCGCTTGGCGATCATCGACAGCTGCTCTCCATAGAGGCGGTCGGAGATCTGCTCGTGGGTCATCATCTGGGCGCCCCCAACCCGCTTGGCGCAGACCGCCAGCAGGTGAAGCCCGGCCTGGGTTCGGATCGGCTGCGAAACCTCGCCTACGGCCAGCCCTTCGGCGGCCTGGCGGAAGGCGGGCGCGAGGTCCTGGGTCTCGGCTTCTCCCAGATCTCCTGACACGACCCCTTCGACCTTGGCCGACTCGGTCGCCAGGTTGTCGCATCCCTTGAACTTGGCGCGCAGGGCCAGGAGCTTGGCGTTGGCCGCGGCCACCACGCTTTCGGCGGCCGTGGTCGGCAGAGCGATGGCCGCCTGTTTGAGGGTGATCAGGGTCGATGCGCCGCCGGCGCGCCGTTCCTTCAGATAGACGATGTAGACCCCATCCCTCACCGGGATGGACGCCGAGAGCTGGCCGGGCCGCAGCGTCTCCAGCGCCCGATCGACCTCGGGGGGCATCTCACCCGGCGACACCCAGCCCACCTCGCCGCCGTTGGCCGCCGTCGGCGAACTGGAAAACTGCCGCGCTACGGCCGCGAAGGGCGCGCCCTTCTTCATTTCGCCGACAAGCTGCTCTGCGCCCCGCTGCGCGGCTTCCTGGCCGCCGGCGCGCGCCGCGTCGACGAACACCTCGCTGACTTGGTACTGGGGTTTGCCCGCCTCGGCGGCGAGTCTCGCCTGGTAGGCCTTGACCTGGTCTTCCCCGATCGTCAGGCGCGAGCCGTAGCGGCCTCTGATCCAGCCCCGCCAGCTGATTTCGGTGCGCAGCTGATCGCGGAATGTGTCGGCGCCGACGCCTTGGGCCGCCAGCTGAGCCAGCAGCTGATCGGCGCTGGTATTATTGCCGCGCGCGATGTCGGCGAGCTCGTCGTCCACCTCGGCCGCGGAGGCGATCAGGTTGAATTTCTGCGACTTGCTCTGGTTCTTCAGCTCCTGCATCTCCAGGTGCTCGTCGACCAGGGACCGCAGGGCTTCTCGCTGAA
>Ga0302324_100002113_pt1 | contig 46809 bp, 26 predicted proteins | sample Palsa_T0_1_FD_201949 | JGI IMG/M metagenome (GOLD analysis project Ga0302324, IMG submission 201949) | Peat permafrost microbial communities from Stordalen Mire near Abisko, Sweden - Palsa_T0_1 | ecosystem: Environmental > Terrestrial > Soil > Palsa > Peat permafrost | place: Sweden: Abisko... | reverse complement strand
CTCCCGCTACGGGCGCCCGAACTTGAACCCGTGCTGGCCTGCGCCGCTCACAGGCATGTTGGATTGTCGAAATCTAACTGCTTGATGATGAGGTGCTAACATGTATTCAATTGAGCGCGTCTGCCCATGACAAAGGATCTCCTGCTTGCGATCGATGTCGGAACCGGAAGTGCCCGAGTTGCACTCGTGAGCCAATCCGGAAAGATTGTCGCTTTTGCCGCGAACGAATATTCCCAGATCGTTCCTCGTTTTGGTTGGTCTCAGCAGCGTCCGCAGATCTGGTGGGAAGGAGTTGTCTTTGGAATCCGGCGCGTTATTCAGGAAGTACACGACTCCGGCGATCGGATTGCCGGAATAGCCGCCTGCGGGCAAATGCATGCGACAGTCTTGATCGACGATGCCGGCGAACTCGCGCTGGAGGAAGTGCCATTGTGGAACGACAAACGGACCCGCGAATTCGTCGCTCGGTTCGTTCAGGAGCGAGATCTGGACGCCTTTTTCTCCATTACAGCGAACCCGCCGACGGTCGCATGGCCTGCGTTCAAGCTAGCGTGGATTAAGCAGCATGCGCCCAAGGCGTACGACGCGGCCCGGACGTTTCTGACGCCCAAGGACTATATCAACTTCAAGCTCACTGACGAACGCAGGATCGACTTCTCCGAAGCCTCGTGCAGCTACATGTTTGATGTCCGCGATCGGGTCTGGAGCAAGAAGCTCCTGCACCTTTTGGATTTGGATCCGGATAAATTGCCGTCGCTCGCCGCAGCATCGGAGCTCCTCGGATCGGTTACACCGGAGGCGGCGAAGCTCACCGGTCTGCGGCCCGGGACGCCGGTAGCGGTCGGCGCCGGCGACTTCCCGGCAGCACTCCTTGGCGCGGGAGTGACAAATCCTGGAGTGGGATGCGATATCACCGGGACTTCGACGCTCATTGCGCTGCTCTTAACAGATCCGGCGTTCGACCCGATTATTTCCAACCTTTCGTGCGTCACGGGTGGCTGGGCCGCCTTCACCATTGTGGACACCGCCGGAGACGCACTTCGTTGGGCCCGCAGGTTGTTGCACGATGCCGAGTGCGGCTATGAGGATATCAACTCCCTGGCCGAAACTGTGCCGCCGGGTTCTGAACAGCTCTTATTCCTGCCTTACCTGAACGCCGAACGCCTCGCGCGGAAATCAAACTCGCGGGCGCAATTTTTTGGTCTGACGAGCAGCCATACTGCGGCGCATTTGCATCGGGCTGTCATGGAAGGGGTGGGATTTGCCTCCAACCGGAATCTCGCGTGGATGAAGGCACGAGGCTATCGCTTTGACCGGATGGTGGCTGCCGGCGGCGGCGCAAAGAGCCGGTTATGGCTGGAGATCAAGGCGAGCATCTACAATTGCCCGATCCTGGTTCCTTCCGAGACGGAATGTGGCGTGGTTGGCTGTGCAATGCTCGCAGGATGCGCTTCCGGCCTTTTTACAAATCTCGAAACAGTCATTGCGCAGCAGGTTCGATATGATAGCGAGATTTTTCCGAATCCGGCATGGACGGAGCGATACGCGAAGATGCAGTTGTTGTTCGACGACCTTTACGCGAGCAGCGAACAATTCTGGGATCGGTTCGAGGTCTAGTGCATCGCCCGATGGTTCAAAAACAGCAGGCTTGATTGTTGTTCCGGAGCAGTAGCTTAATGATTGCTCGATCACCCGTGTGACACCACAGATGGATCCGTCATCGCCAAGACAAGAGGAAAAACTGGAATTAGCGGTACGCGCCGCCTGGCTCTATCACGTCGCGGGCAACACCCAGCATGAGATTGCGCGGAAACTGCAAATCTCGCGGCCGACCGCGCAGAGACTTGTGGCATTCGCGTTTGAACGCGGCCTGATCAAGGTGCGTGTCAACCATAAGGTGGCAAGTTGCCTGGAATTAGCAATCGCTTTGCGGCAGCGGTACAACCTGGTGGTTAGTGACGTCGTTCCTGTGAACGAGGATAGCGCCGATCAGGTTTTACGAAAGATTGCCGTCGCCGCCGCCCAGGTGATTGAGTTCTATCTAAACGACGTCCAGCCGAAAATCATCGCGCTCGGTTCTGGCCAGACTCTCAAAGCGGTCGTTGGGGAACTTAACATGCTCGCCAGACCACAGCATCGCCTGCTTTCGCTTGTGGGAACGATTGCTCGGGACGGCTCCAGCAATCCGTACGACGCTGCTCTGCAAGCTGCGGAAAAGATCGGCGCCAAATGCTTCCTGATCCCTGCTCCATTGCTCGCCGATTCGCCGGAGGAGCGAAAACAGTGGTGTCACCATCGTCTGTACAGGATCGTCGAGGAACTCTCAAATCAGACTGACGTGGCTTTCGTAGGGATCGGAGATATGGGTCTCGGATGCCCGATGCATCGCGACGGATTTCTGACCGGAGACGAAGTGATGGAACTCGTCGAGGCGGGCGCAGTCGGGGACAATCTCGGCTGGGCATTTGACGAGGCGGGAGAACTCGTCCGTGCTTCCACACAGCAGCGGGTTACAAGCATCCAACTACGCAGGCCGCCAAAAAAACCGGTGATCGCTTTTGCCGGAGGCGAACACAAAACTCGCGCGGTGCTCGGAGCGTTGCGAGGCCAATGGATCAATGGGCTTGTGACCGACGAGACCTGCGCGCGAATGATCCTCGCGAGCGGATAGTCGCCTGTTGACCCCTCAACTCAAAACAAAATTTTCAACTCCTTTGGCGAAACCTTCCTCATCCATCCCAGCCGTAACGTAGGTAGCTGATTTCTTTACTTCGTCGCTCGCCTGTCCCATCGCGATGGAGTATCCGCTCTTTTTGAACATCAGCACATCGTTTTGCATGTCGCCGATCGTAGCGAACTCCGCAGGTGCGATCTTCAGCAAGTCGGCGAGCATCTGGACTACAGATCCTTTGTTTGCTTTGGGATGCGTGATATCCAGGTAGTACGGTTGGGACAGTGCCGCCGAGACGCTCGGTTCGCAATCCCGCGTCGTCGTGCTGCATTTGGCATGCACGCCGTGCTCAAATTCTTCCTCAATCCCTTTTTCAGCCTTGGCGACCAGATCATAATTGTCACCCACGCCTACAATCTTGGCGACGCCTTGGTGGAGCGCCGCGTCGAAATTTTTGACGACTGTCGGCGGAAATTGGACTGTTCGTTCCTCCTTCTCACGGTGTGGCGCGTTGAGGTCGAGAATATACCAATCCACACCAGCGTAGACCCAGACATCCAAGCCGAATTCTCCGACTCGCTCGATCACGGATTGCGCCGTTTCGCCATCCAGTGTCTGTTGCATCAGCACTTTCATTGTGTCCGGTTCAACTAGCATTCCACCGTTGAAGGCGGCAAGCGGGGTCGACAACTTCACCTGTTCGACGATCATCTTCATCCCGCGCGGCGGCCGGCCGCTCGTCACAGCAAACTTGATTCCGGATTCGTTCAGCTTTTGAATTGCGGCTTCTGCGCGCGCTGTAATCCGCTTTTGGCTATCCACAAGGGTGCCATCCACATCGGCAAGAAGAATCGAGATTTTTTTCGATGCCATAGGTGCCCAGCCTCGCTGAGCTTCGAGGATTTTTCAAGGTTCGGGTCCCTTTCGTTCTTAGTCGTAGTACAGAGGCGCCTTGTTGAATTTAGGCCACGCGTCGGGGTCATGCCCGGTGACAATCGTCGCTCCCGTTTGCCGTGCCACCTGATGGAGTTTTCGGACCGAACGAACTGTATCGACGGTCGAGGCGAGAAATCCCGGAAGCGCTTTCTCGTTCCAATGATCGAGCGTATAAGCCGCGTCGACAGTCAGGAGTATGGGGCCGCTTCTCGGCAAGTTGACCAGAAAAGATTGATGACCGGGAGCGTGGCCCGGAGTGAAAATCATTTTCACCGTGCCGTCACCGAATAAATCGTAGTTGTCCGTCGCGGTTCCATCCAGGAAATGCCAGCGCAAGCCCGGTCGATCGAAGTCTTTTCGAATGTAACCGGCGCCCGCGAACCAATCTGGTGTAAAAGCGTATTCGTACTCCGCGCGTTGCACGATATGGAGCGCCTCAGGAAAACGCCCCGCTGCGCCGGTGTGATCAAGGTGAAGATGAGAAAACAGTACGTAAGAAATGCTCGCCGGATCGACGCCCATGCGCGCCAACTCATTGACACAGCCCTGCTCTTCGGTCATCACGGGATAGTAGACATCGGTGATTGAACCCCAATAGCCGCGGGGGTCACGGACGCATTCAACCGCGTTGCCGCCGTCGATCACGATATTTCCTTTCGGATGCCGGATCAGAAACCAGGGGACCGGAATTTCATACGGTTCGTTTAGCCCCTGATTCATTTTTATGTTGTGCAACTTGCACTTGAGCGAGCCGCACTGGAACATGTACAAACGAAGCTCTGTCATAGGATATTCTGGGGGTTGTTGGTTACGGTTTTTTTGTTCTGTTAATTTTCGATCGCCGTAACGCGATCTTCTCTCAGGATAGTGCCTTTTTACCCCCCCGAAAACAAATGAAAGCAGCGATTCTGAACGAAATGGGACTTTCTCGTCCCTATGCGAACTCAAAGCCATTAGTGGTCGAGGATGTCGATCTCGACCCACCCGGGCCCGGAGAATTGTTGATCAAGATCAAAGCGACTGGCTTATGCCATTCCGATTTGTCTGTGGTCAACGGCGATCGACCAAGACCGATGCCGATGGTTCTGGGCCACGAAGCGGCCGGCGAAGTCGTCGAATGCGGTGCCGGGGTGACCGACCTGAAGCCGGGCGATCATGTCGTGCTCGCTTTTGTTCCCTCGTGCGGAAGCTGTCTCCCTTGTATGGAAGGTCGTCCGGCCCTTTGTGAACCCGGTGCGCGCGCCAACGGCGCAGGAACACTGCTCTCAGGAGCACGCCGTCTCCGGTTTCATAAGGAACCGATCTATCATCACATCGGGGTGTCCGGCTATGCCGAATATGCCGTGGTGTCTCGGCGTTCTGCAATCAAAGTGGACGCCTCCCTGCCTGCCCATGAAGCAGCTCTATTTGGCTGCGCGGTTCTCACCGGCGTCGGCGCCGTGATTAACACGGCGAAAGTGCCGGCCGGCTCTTCAGTTGCTATTGTTGGCCTGGGCGGAGTCGGCTTAAGCGCTCTTCTGGCCGCAAACCTGGTGGGCGCCGCGGAGATCGTTGCCGTCGATACGAATGCGCAAAAACTCGAGGTCGCGTCGCGTCTTGGGGCGACCATGACGGTCAAGGTGGGTCCGGACGCAACCAAAGAGGTTCGCGACCTTACCAACGGCGGCGTTGAATTCGCACTGGAGATGGCGAGTTCGGTGGCCGCCTTGCAATTAGCTTTCGATATTACCAAACGCGGAGGCATGACCGTTACCGCTAGCCTCCCAAATCCCGGGCATCGATTCTCTATTCCCGCCGTTTTGTTGGCTGCCGAGGAACGCACCCTCAAAGGAAGCTACCTGGGATCCTGTATTCCGGCACGGGATATACCGCGATACATTTCCCTCTACCAGAGAGGAAAGCTTCCTGTTGACCAGCTACTCAGTGAGATTGTCTCAATCGGCGAGTTGAACGAAGCCTTCGACCGATTGGCGGAAGGCAAGTCGATCCGGCAGGTCATGACAATCTAGTGCATCGTCTCATATGTAGCTGGCAAACTCTTTGTTAGCATCAATGGTTCGATTCAGCGGTGTAAGCGGCTTTCTTTCTTACCCCTTTATTCAAGTTCGAAAATGCCGTCCAGTTCCTGGATTTTTCACTTTGCGCCAAACTTTGATGCCAGAGCGCGATCAACCGTCTTTTTACGTCGACGGTCCTAAGCACCACGGGTGACCTCTCTCTTCTATTGCGGATCTTTGATTGGATCACTCGCTCAGGAGCCTGCCAAATTACCGGCGACCACGAAGTTATGTTCGGCTGCGGGCTGGTATGATTTTTTTCAGGCGCGATTGCGAGAACCGGAGTTGAAGTCGACGCTGTGGTTTCCATCTGCAAGGAATGATTTTCCTGTGGAGAGATTTCGGGGAGGGCGTGATCAACGCTACTCTCCTGTCCCGAAATAATGTTCTCCGCGGAACTGTTTCTGTTCGAACCCACGACTGTGAAGCGGTTAGCGGGATTGGCGTTCAGGAATAGGTCGCGTTCAGGTAGTCTCGCCTCCTCTGTGAGATCATCCACCTTGGGGTGATGCTCCTGGACCAGGAGCGCGAGCGCGAGAGCCGCGAAAATCACGGCACCCAAAACTCCCATTGCAAGCCACCCAGTATCGCGATTGAATCGCCTGATCATGTCGCTTGTCCCGGGTAAGGCCGCGGATTTCTCTTGAGTCGCCAACGCAGGTAATGCTCTCGGCTCTCTTTCGCCTGATTGAATCGCTGACTTCAATTTATGAAAGAAGCACCCACTACTCGCGAAAAGCGGCGAGCCTAGCAGACCACGGCGGAGGATAGAATTACCGGCATTTCCCAACCCTTTCACTGGCTTGAACCAGCGTTTGACGTGACCCTTCTCGTTTATTTCACCGCCGAGCAGTTCGTAGGTGAGCAATGCTGCTTGCCTCACCGCCAATTCTCTTGGGTCGCCCCACTGCGCTCTCGACGTAAGCAGCCGCCAGGGATTACTCTTTCCCGGTTTTACAAGTTCCCAGATGTCCAGTTTGACCGGGAACGGCCAATCCGAAAATGACCGCTGTTTCTGATCCGCTGCAGCCGAGTTCATCGTTTCGGTGAACAACCAGCGAGTGGAGATTGGATTCGGAGAGCAGCTAAAGACGGCGGCAAGGTCGAGAGCGCCCGCTAAAGGAGTCACTAACCGCAGAACATCTTTCAGCTCGAGGCGTGGTCGCTCTCGCAAAAGGTCGGCAACAGAGTACCCCCGGGAACGCTCGGTAATGATAAAAACGCTGGATTTGTCGAAGATCACGTCCAGAACATTCAGGAAGCGGGGATCTCGAACCAAAGCGAGATGCCGCACTTTCTGATACCCAGCATTTCCGTCGCGCCGGGATGCGAAAAATGTCTGTCTGACGGTTACTGTTTGATCGAGGTCGAGGTCGTGTGCCCTGAAACAGCCCTCGTCGACGGGTCCCAGGATTTTGTAGCGCGTTGCCAAAATGGCACCGACAAGGGACGACCCGGTCATTTCGCCGTCGCAGTCCAACCTTTCTGGAATTGCCATAAGATACTCTCTGGTCTTGCCACCTTCTGCGTAGCTTAGAAAGATTCGCAACGAATTGCAATACCAGTAGGCGGCGCGAGGGTCCGATCCGGGGTCGACTAGCCAATCGTCGCTCCGTTCAAACTCCAGGACGGCGCCTGGATATCAGCAAGGACAAAGAAAATCCTTTCGGCCTTGATCCCACAGGTCCGCGCAACCAGGTCGGTCAACGCTGAGACGAGAGGATTCCGTTTTGAGTCCGGAATCCCGATGCTGCTTAATTCGAGAAACGCTGTAGAGCTCTCCTCTCCCGCGAACCGCATTCGCGTCGCAGGGACAAAACTTGCCATCACATGAAAGAAACAGGAACTAGTCCAACGCGACCTAAGGCATCCCGGCTCCGAAATGGCGGTGTCAAAGGGGTCGCAGACGGGCTGAGGGAAGCTTCCAAGGCGATCGGTTGGAACTTTCGAGTGATCGATCCTCGGTTGGGGGTGGAGGCGGTTTGCCAGGATGGAAGAAGGTGGAATGGAGAAAGCAATCGGCGCGAGGTTCGCTTGTACCAGCCACCCGAAAAACGGCCGAGGACGAAGGGCGAGGAGGAGGACGAGAAGGATTCGGAGCTGACGCTAAACAGAGACAAACCCTGGGCTAAACTTTCTTGCCTCTTCGGGGCGCAGACCAGTGCCACTTGTCGAGCCCGGCCGAGACAATTCGTAACAGAACAAGTTAGCACCTCACTAGCGCCGAACGAGGTAAACGCCGGCGAATAGCAAGGCCGTCCCGAACAGTCGGGCCGGGGTGATCGGGTGGCGTGGGAGGCCGAGCGCCCCGAGGTGATCGACGAGCAAGGAGCAGATCAGCTGCCCGGTGATGATGGCCGCAAAGAGGAGCGCAGTCCCCAAGCGGCCGACCAGGAGCACGGGTGCTAGCACGTTGAATGCGCCCAGCAGCCCGCCGGTCCAAACCCACCAGGGTGTTCCATTAAATTGTGCCGCGGCTGGCCACTTTGAGCGGACCGCGACTTGGAAGAGTAACAGGCAGGCGGCCGATACGAAGGCCGACAACATCGATGCCCAGAGCGGAGCGCCTCCAGCGTGCTCTGCCAAGTTCCGGTTGACGGCGGCCTGGACCACCAACGACCAGCCCATCACGAAGGCGAGGAAGAGAAGGACAAAGTGCATTGGACGGCAGTTACGTTGTGCCAAGGAGTTCAAGCAAGCCTCGCTTGCCAGCAGAGTCTTCTTTTTCCAAACTCACGGAACTGGTCGATTGAGGCCGTCTCTGGGAATTTAGTTTTCTCACAGACGGAAGATAACATTAGCGACACGTAACGAACGAGCAACGACGCAGACGAACCCCTTTCAAGCCAACCTGGAGGGCCGACGGCGGTATGCCTCCCACTTATGAGACGCCGAACTAGGAGTATTCCGCTTGCGCCGATTCAACAAACTGGTGAAGATAACCCGACGATGGCCGCACACGGATTGAAGGACTTGGAAAGTCAGTACCCTGTGCATGAAACGATTGACCGACTGGAAGAGCTGCTCAGGTCGAAAGGGATTAAGGTCTTTGCTCGCCTGGACCAGGCCGCTGAAGCTCTAGCCGTCGGTATTTCGATGCGGCCGATGGAACTTTTGGTCTTCGGCGATCCGAAAACAGGTTCGCCGCTCATGAATCAATATCCATCTTTGGCGATCGATCTCCCATTAAAGGCTCTCGCCTGGGAATCTGAGGAGAAGAAGGTTTATTTGAGCTTCAATACCACTGAATATCTCGTTGAGCGCCATCATCTCGCAGGCGAACCTTTCAAACCGGTCGAGGTTTTACTTGCTCGCGCGGCAAATCCTTAGCGTTGCGGTTCTAAACCCGCGATCTCGGAGCGGCAACCGGTCTAAAGCCTGATTTTGTTCTTGCCCACAGAAAGAAAAGCTCTCACTTTAAAGAGCGATTCTGACTCCCAAAAAAATTTCTATGACGGCACAAGCAGCGGCGATCGACCGGCCCATTTTGACGAACGAAGTTCCTGAGAAGGAAGATGAGGCCAATCAAATCATCAGACAGAACGTGCTGTGGGCGGCCGGAGGCGGGGTGATTCCTATTCCGATGGTCGACATGATCGCAATTACGGTGGTGGAAGTGAAGATGCTCAAGGAACTCTCTGCACTTTATGAAGTGCCGTTCAAAGAAGACCAGGTGAAAAACGTTGTCGCATCTTTGCTGGCAGGATTGGGAGCGCCGGTCATGGGCACGGCTCTGACCATGAGCTTGGTCAAGGCTGTTCCGGTGATTGGATTTTTGAGCGCATTTCTCGCCATTCCGAGTCTCGCGGCCGCTTTCACCTATGCGGTGGGCAAGGTGTTTCTCCAGCACTTTGCGTCTGGTGGCACGTTCCTTGATTTCGATCCAAAGAAAGTTAGGGAACATTTCGCACGCGAATTCGAAGAAGGAAAAATAGTCACTTCCAAGGTCAAAAACGAACCTTCATCGCAAAAGACCGCTAGAGTCGAATCGGATCGCTAGTGAAGAGACGGTGCGCATAGCCGTGTTGCTGCTTTGACTTTTGACGTTTGGGGTGTTCAAGTCGACCGCACATTGGATGATTTTCTTACTCCTATATATTGTGTTCAGTCTGTTGATCGCCTTACTCGGCATGCGGAAGCCCCTTGGCTTTTTTGGGTACCTTATTAGCTCGCTGATTCTCACTCCAGTGATTGGTTTGCTGCTGATTGTCGCCGCAGGAGATACTCACGTCCGGCGTTCTAACCGTGAGTAAAATGAGACGATGCACTAGAAAAGCTTTTTGCCGGCAACTCGGTTGATTAACTTTCCCACGGGACGAAAAGCTGGAAGGAAGGGTAGACCGAGCCTTCGCATCATCAGACTGTACGTTACTTTCTGCGAGATTGGCCATTCGGCAGCCGCCGCCGGAAGTTCACCTAACATTTTGAGCCAACGGTCTGCCATCGCTTCGCAGGAAAAGCCGTTTCTCACGAGTCGGCTCGCCGCACGGCTCTTCTTCGCAAGGTCTTCCCTGTCCGAATCGAGCTGTAATATCGCTGCGGCATATCCGTCCACGTTATCCGGATGAACGAGGATGCCGGTTTCCGCGTTCACAACTTCCCTGATGCCGCTCGGGAGATCACTCACCACCGGCACCACTCCATGGGCCATTGCTTCCAAAAGGCTAATTGGAAGCCCTTCGTAGTCTGAAGGAAGCAGGAAGACGTCGGAATCCACCATCAGTTCCGGGATACGTTCGTTCGGCACCTGTCCTTCAAAACTGACTCGCTGGTGGCTCGAATTTGTCCGAAGGTTCTTTTGGAGCGAGCGAAGCCGTGCGCCTTCACCGGCAATCCTCCAGACGAACGGCCGGTGAGAATTCACTAGCGCCTGAAGAATTCGCGCGAAAAGATAGACTCGTTTTTGCTCGTGCACCAGCCGCCCAACGTAAATGATTCGGATCGGTTGATCCTGATCTGGTGAAGGTCTTTTCAGCTTTTCAGGGATCGGGATCCCGTACGGTTGGTAATAGATTGGTTTGTCGGCTAACTGTGGATAACTGCGAAGCATCTCACACGAGTATCCAGAAACGCCCACCGCTGCATCGAGGACTGGAGCGTAATTTGCCAGGATCCGATAGACGAGCGGGTCGTCTGTCTGCACGATCCCCAAACGCGAAACACCTTCGGGAACATAGCGAAGAATTTCCAGCGATTGCGGTCCGAGACATCCGATAATATGAGTCGGGTTGAACGCCCGAAGTTGTTGGAGACCATAAGCAATTCCATCTTCATAAGACCGAGGGGCCGAACTGGGCCGTAGGGTGTCTACGCCTGCTGCCGTAAAGTCCCTTTCCAATGGATGGCGGGGGTCAAGACTGATGATGCGGTGCGCGACTTTGCGACGCTGGAATTCGCGGCTGATATTGATTAGGAATGTGAGACTGCCGCCGTGGACGAGTTCATAAGTGATAAATGCGATGCGCAGTTCCATCGGAAAATTAATAAGAGATTTGTTCCGGGCTTGAGAAGATCATTCGTTCCTCGAAGGTAAGTTCATCAGACATTTCATCTCGGCGATGCTCCCGGCGGCGACCCGATCGAGTTGGAATTTTTCCTTGCCTAATCGAGGACAATCCCGCAGCATCCCGAGTTACATCGAAATCTTAAAGCGACCTTAGACTCAAAAAATACTATGGCGGCACATGCTACTGCGGCCGGTCGGCCAGCTATCGAGAAGGAAGAAGCACCTGCTCCAACGAAAGAAGTGGAGGCCAACCGAATTATCGGAGAGAACGTCCTGTGGGCGGCGGGAGGGGGTGTCCTACCGCTTCCGCTGGTTGATATGGTTGCAATTACTGTGGTCGAATTGAAGTTGCTAAAGGAACTGTCTGCTCTTTACGAGGTGCCTTTCAGGGAAGATCAGGTAAAGAGCATTCTGGTTTCGTTGCTGGCAGGGTTGGGCGCGCCTGTGTTGGGTGCAGCTCTTACGGTCAGCCTGATTAAATCCATCCCGATCGCCGGATTCGCGAGCGCGTTTCTAGCGGTGCCGAGTCTGGCAGCCGCTTTTACCTATGCGGTTGGCAAGGTGTTTCTCCAGCATTTTGCGTCAGGTGGCACATTCCTGGATTTCGATCCAAAGTCAGTAAGAGAATATTTTGCGCGCGAGTTCGAAGAAGGAAAATTGGAGTCGTCGAAAATCAAGACTGATTCTTCTTCGCAAAAAGCCAGTTAGACGATTTTTCGATCCGATAACTCTCTACCACAAGCGCGTCGAAGCCGATCGTTTAAACGAGTTCGCCTGCGTTTTCGGGCGAACAGAGGGTAGGCTTTCCCTCGCCGACCTTTCGCTCAGTTTACAGCTTCGCCCTGCAGTTCCACCACGGTAAATGTTCCGTCTGCCTTCGCATCGACGATCGGCGCCTGTCCCTTGAGCGCGAGCCGCTCGGCTTTGGCCAGCCTACGGCGGAGGATGGAGCGATAGATCTTGAAAAACGTTATGCCGTTCTGGATGCGAAGTCGCTCAAGATAGGAGAAATGGTTGAAGCGCAGACGTTCGCGCAAGCCCAGCGAGGTGTAGATCATCGCGTGGCCAAGCCATCCTTCTTTGTTTTTGCTGTGCTTGTCCCAGGTGCCGTCGGACGCAGACGGCCTCTGAATGCAGATGAGCGGATCGACATAGACGAATGACGAATTTCCATTTAAGACAGAGTAGAAGAGATCCACGGACATGCCTGAGCAATACGGTCTCCTGGCAAGAATCTTTTTTGCGAACTCCGTGCGAACCACCACTGCGTGGACGTTGAGCAGCGCACCGCGGATGATGTGTGGCGTGACACGCTCAACTTTGCGGAAAATAAAACCGCCGAAGTGGAAGAGGTTCCAATCGGATCGCGAACGCAGAAATTCGATCGCGTGCGGCAGATGGGTCTCGTAATTCGGGAGAAACAGGGCGTCGTCTTCAAAAACGAGAACATAGGGGACATTTCGCTCCACCGCGTAACGAAGACAGGCCATGTGGGCGTCGATGATGGCTTTGTCGCGGTCGGCTTGGCGCTCCGATTGAAAGAACACAACCTGCCGGATCCCGACACGTGCAAATTCACTCTTTGCTTCTTCGAACCGGTCCGTTCGTTCGCGCAAGTTGATGCACATGATCAACGGAAAAAAGTCCCAGATCTCAGCGGGTAATGGTGGCTTGATGTCTGCAGTAGTATCCATGGATTTCAGTGAGATTAAATTGGGTTTGGAAGCGGTCGATTGGGGAGTTCCTCATTGACAAAGATCGCCTCCCTTTTGCTCGCGCGGCAGAGAGCAGAGTGGAATTTGCGAGGGTGCCAACAGCTTAGCTCCATTGGTATTCTCGATGATAGTTTGCGACCTTTTTCAGGACGAGCAGACCGCGACCGGCGATTGAGCGATCGTAGATCTCCTGATAGAGCGAGGTGTCCGCCTCTTTGTCTTTGGTTCCGAACATCCACTCCAGCCCCAGATCAAGGAGGCGGTCGTATTCCTGCACGCTCAGTTCGCAACGCTTGTTGAGCGAGTCCCGCTTTTGCAGCGCGGACATCTTCCTCTTCGATTCCGGTGCGATAATGCCGCTAAAAAATTCCGAGCAGCAGCCGGAGCCGTAGGAATAGAGTGCGACCCGCTTCGCCGCCGGCAAATCGACGGTGTCGAGCAGCCCGCAGAGCGCCAGATACAAGGTGGCAGAGTAGATATTGCCAATCTCGACACAGTAAGCCAGCGACGGCGTAACCCGCCGCTCAAAATCGGCGTCCGAAGCAGCTGGTGAAGAGCCTTTTAGCTTTCGCATCATCATGCGGTGCGCCCCTTTCACCATACCCGGGAAGGGTGTGTGAAACGCCATGTAGTCAAAGGTGGTCACAAAATCCGCACCTTCCACCCGGCTGGCGTATGCACTGAAACTATTCTCGAGACAGTCCAGATACGCGACGAGCGACAGGTCCGAATCACCCGTCTCGATTTCTGCGGTCGGCCGGCACGAATCCATGACCTCGTAGCTATAATACCCGTTCGCCCCGAAATCGATCTCCAGGATGTCCGGTCGATCGCTGACGAGCAAGGCAACGGCGCCTGCGCCCTGCGAAGGTTCGACGTAGCTGCCCTTGATGGCGGCCTTTGCGATGTCGGTTGCGACGACTAGAGTCTTGGCGCCGGGCGAAGACTGGGCCGCAACAAAATTGACGGCTGTCTGGAACGCCGCTGTGCCTGCGTAGCAGGCATGTTTCACCTCGAACAGTCGACAGGACCGACTCAGCCCCAGGTAATCGTGAAGGTACGTGCTTAGCGACTTACCAAAATCGAGACCCGACTCCGTCGCCGTCACGAGCAGTTCGATGCGATTCCTTTCCTGCTCGCTGAGCCGATCGAGCAACGGTTTGGCGGCGTTGACGCCGAACGAAACGGGGTCTTCACAAGGAAGCGCGACTGATTTCCGATGGATCATCAGATTATCAAAGCGCCGCAGATCGAGATTTCGTGCTTCAAACAAGCGGCGAACATTGAGAAAGGCGCTTCCGCCGTAGAAGTTGATCGCTTCGATTCCGACCGTCATGAAGATGTTCCTTTTCTTATCGCCACGCTGCTGTTAATTCCTCCAAAGCCGAATCCGTTCGAAAGTGCGTATTGGGCGTTGAGCGGTTCGGCCGTAACGCCGACGAGTTTTAGCTCGCGGTCTATTGGACTGTCAAGGTTACGGTTAGGATGGACGAAACCGTTGTTCAACTGCACGACGCAAGCGATGAGTTCGATTACCCCGGAAGCGCTGAAGCAATGCCCCGTCAGCGACTTGGTTGAGTTGATCCAGATGTCCGCAAGGTGTTCGCGGAAGAACGATTTAATCGCAGCGCACTCCGTGCGATCACCTAGCGGTGACGAGGTGCCGTGCGCGTTAATATAACCGATGCACCCAGGGTTGAGGTCGCCGCTGTTCAACGCCAACCGCATTGCGCGAATTTCCCCCTCTTGGCTCGGGTCAGATAAATGATTGCCATCGAGAAGCAACGAAGCGCCGACGAGTTCACCCAGGACCCGGCGGCCACTGACTGAATCTGGCGATTCCAGAACAACGCAGCCAGCGCCCTGGCCCCAAACGAAGCCCTCATGCGCTTGGTCGAACGGGCGACATGCGCGTCCAGGGTCGCCCTGCCAACGGCCGGAGGATGCGGCTCCGAGAATCGCGAACGCCTCCAGCTCCAGCGCGGTAAACTCGGTGCATGCGCCGACGACAAGACAACGCCGCACGATGCCCCCGCGAATCCAGTGGAACGCCTGAAAGAGAGCGGCGTTGCCGCTTGCTGCAGCGGCGCCGATTGTGAACCCGGGACCGCGGATCGAAAGGATTTCGCTCAGGCAGCCGACCTGATTACTATCGAGGAAAGAGAGGGCATATCGGGGATTCGGCCGTCCAGTCTCACGAAATCGAAGCCAATTTTGCGTGATATAGTCTTGCGCCAGATTGCTTCCGGCGACGATGAGACCAACGTCGTTCGCCACGTCCCCAAGTTCGCCAAAGCGAGCGTCGCGAGTTGCCTGGGTCGCGGCGCACGCGCTGAGCCGCGTGGATTTGGTTGTGTTGTTCAACACCTTTCGTGCGCGCGCATAGATACGGGGCTCGGTGGACTTCAGCGATTCCAGCCAATCCTGCCAGACAAAGTTCTGGACGACTGCTCCGATCCGCACTGAATTGTTTTCGTCGCCCAGCAGCTTGGCAATACCGTGCCGGCCTTCCCGAATCGCTTTAGTGAACTCCGGCACTGTATCGGCGATGCTGCAAACTACTCCCATGCCGGTGATTGCAACTGGCGAGAAACGATCGGTCATGGTAACTCATTTGCTCAAGGCATGCCGGTGCAGGAGATCGACGAGAGCGCCGAGGTTCCGGATGCCATGCAGTTCCGAGGTTGGCACCTTCAGACTTAATTGTTCGAGCGAATAAATCACCACCTCGACCCTGTCCACCGAGTTGGCGCCCAAATCGCTGAGATTTTTATCAATCGTCACATCGTCGGCGACGAGATCAGGCAAGACTTTCAGCGTGTTTGCTTTCACCACCTCGAAGATTTTCTCTTTATCGAGTAACATAAATCTAAACTGTTTTGAAGGTTTGCGTTCCGCGTTCCGTATCGGCCGTAATGTGGAGGTGGGCGAAGCGCTCATCGAGAAGTTTAGCGGCGCCGATCATCAGGCGTTCAGCGATTTCGTCCACGTGACGACGCCGCCAGTGCTCGAGGGCGCTTCCTTTGACCCACTGGTTAAAGGCGCCTAGGGCCGGCCCGCAGTGGATCTGGTAGTCGACTTTGTCATCGGGATTTCCACTCAGAGCCAGCCGATTGGTGTGGACTAAATACCATCGAAAAACCAAGGCCATCTTTTGCTTGGGATCGCGCTCCGCGCGCTCGATGACTTCTGGCATCAACCGCAGATAATAGTCTCTCGTCTCCGCATAAACTTCGGCGAAGCTTCGTTTGAAGTAACGGCTTTCGATTTGGAATCTTGTCTGAGGGTCGATCTCGTCGAGCGAGTTATACTGCCGGTAGAGGTCATAAAGTTTTTTGGCGCGGGCGGGAAAAAGGAGGCCGCGCTTGAAAACCTGCACCTTGCCACCCATTTCGAACATGTCTCCGGCCGGCACCATGTCGGTGTCCTGCACGTTTGCCTGCTGGAGCAGATCCTTGACAGCGTCGCTGGTGCCGGCTTCGACTGTGCACTGGTTCACCGAGCCAGTAAGCACGAAATCTGCGCCGAGGATAAATGAAGCCGCGACGGCATGGGGCGTCCCGATGCCGCCGGCGGCGCCAATGCAGATTGGGAACGGATAGCTATGTTTTTGGGACAACTGATCGCGGAGCTGAAGGATGACCGGCAATAATGCCTGAAGGACGCCCCGGTCGGTGTGACCGCCGGAGTCCGCTTCGACGCAGAGGTCATCCGCCATCGGTATGAACTGTGCAAGGTCGGCTTCGGTGCGTGTGATTTGACGGATCTCGACAAGACGCTGGAGCAGAGGAGTGGGAGGCGGACTTAGAAACTGTTCCGCGACCTCCGGACGTGACACTTTCGCCAATACCAAATGCGGTATGTTGATTGCGCCGTCCGGGCCGATGGAAAGCCCGCTCACTCGGTAACGCACGAGGGAGGCTGTGATTTGGGTGAAAGCAGCCGCTTCCACACGGGGGACGCGGTAGCGCAACAGGAGATCGACCGTCGCCTGCTCGAGGTCAGGTTTAAAAGGGCTCGCGAGTAAATTCAGACCATAGACCTGCTGGCCTTGGGTTTCGGACTGAATGAACCGGATATCGGACTCGATCTGGTCAAATTTCATGCCTCCAGTGCCTAAAAATCCGATCAGCCCCGCTTTGCCCAATCGTACGACCAGTTCTTTTGACGCGATGCCTTTGTACATTGCGCCGGCAACGTAGGCGTATTTGAGTTGATGGCGGCGACGGAACGCGATCGACCCCAAGCGTTCTGGCGCAATCCAGGTTTCCATTTCGTACCCTCGATCGATGGGCGTTTCGAGCCGCATTTTAATGGGCCGTCGAACTCCAGGAACTTTGTTTCCTCAGGCGCATCGGAATCTTACCCCGCGTCCCACTCTACCAGCAGGGAAAGGGGCGCGCGAAAGAATGTATTCGGTAAAAAACGCACTTCCTGGCCCGCCGAAAGGCGAAGAGAGGGCAGACGCAAACTCACTTCCTGAAAGACGACACGCGCCTCTAATCGAGCGAGGAACGCGCCGAGGCAGTAGTGCGTCCCGTAACCAAAGGAGAGATGATCCCTTGCATTGGGTCGATGGATAGAGAAGGTGTCAGGTTCCTTGAAAACCGCCGGGTCGCGATTCGCCGAACCCAGGAGCAACAGCAGGGTGGCATTCGCCGGAACCAGCGTACCTCCGATCTCAACAGGCTCCTTCGTCTTTCTCCGCCAGGCGATGATCGAAGTATCCATCCGGAGGATTTCCTCAATTGCGTTTGGTATCAGAGCCGGATCTTGACAAATCGCTTCCCACACGTGGCGATCGGTCAGGATTTGCCGAAAACCATTTGTCAGTAGCGAAGTGGTCGTCTCGTGGGCTGCCACGAGGAGGCCAAAAACGAGACTCCTTACTTCCTGCTCGCTGAGCGGAATTAAGTCCGGTAACCGAGCTTGGAGAAGTGCGCTGGTGAAATTGTCGCGTGGTTCCCGGGCGCAAGCCTCAACGAACTGCGTAATGTATTCCCAGGATTTCACCATCCATTTTGCTACCCGCACTTGCTCGTCTTCGCTCGAACGTCCCCAGAATGGAAGAATCCGCGCTTCCAAAGTCGGTTTGAGAAGCGGCGCATCTTCGTCCGGAATTCCGAGGAGTCGGAAGATAACGAGTGCAGGTAGGTCAAAGGTTAGGTCGAGCACAAGATCGGTTCGACCGGACGTGAAACGTTCGGTCACGCATCGCGCAGTTGTTTCGCGAATAAAGGATTCGATTTGTGCCAGACGTGTCGCATTGAGCGCGAGATTCGCAAGCCTTCGGATTCGGGTGTGGGAAGGGGGATCATTATTAGCCAGGGTCGGGAGGAGATCGAATCCGGCTCCGGCGAAAACCTGAATCCCTGCCTGGCACATCGGCTGAACGACGGAGAGCGCTTCAGCAACCGAGAACTGTTTCGTATTGGGAAGGATGTCACGAATGTCCCGATAGCGAGTAACGATCCAGTAGTCCAGTTTTCGACTGTAGAAGACCGGTGCGGCAGTACGGGCTTCTACGAAGAACAGGTAAGGGTCGGTCAAATAAGGCTTAACGAAGGGATCGAAGCGTTCTTCAAGATCTGTTGTGAGTTGGGAATCGGTTGCGGCCATACAGAGCGAGAAATGAAAAGCTAAACGTTCGTTGATCGCTTTGGAGTCGATTTTCTGGTATTTGGGCGAACCTGCCGGTAACTGTCAGAACACGCTTCAGAGTATTGGTCCGGGCTTGATTGTCGACTTCAAATACCATAACGCTTACCGTATTTCGGGGACAGGACACTATGTCGTTAAGGCGCCAAGACGGAGCGTCACGCTTTGCTCGATTCTGAAGTGGGCAAAGCGGGGCGCTTCGCTTACCACGGCAGAAGGATCTTCCGTCCGAGGCGAAGATTTTTGAACTGCCGGATAAGAGCTATTACTGTGCACAACGTGGGCGGCCGAAGAATTCCAGCAGGCAGCATTCAAGTCTTTCCGCTCACGCGGGAAGGACGACAGGTCGAGACAGTCTTTGGCTTCGTGTTTGCTCGCGAGTATCCGGCACTCCTTCACCCTGTTGCGGAATTCCTTGCTCCGCCAGAGGCGGCCTATTTTGCAGGTCTCGAATTCCTGCGCCGGCAGCAGAGTTATCTCCTGGGGAGATACGCGGCGAAGCTGGCGTTGCAGTGCACCTTGCAGGAGCCCGATATGAAGGCGATAGAAATTGGTCGGGGAGTATTCGAGCAACCGCTGGTATCACATGGATCAGCGAAGTCGCCCGGTGTGTCGATCAGCCACTGCAATGAGATGGCGGCGGCGTTAGCCTTTCCAGCCGGTCATCCGATGGGACTCGACATCGAGCAAATCGACCCGGCTCGTTTGATTACCATCCAGTCGCAGATGTCTCCGCTCGAGCGTGGATGGGCACGTTCGGCTGGCGCCGACGAAATCACGATTAGTACTATGATCTGGACCGCCAAAGAGGCCCTCTCAAAGGCGTTGATTTGCGGTTTGATGACCCCGATGGAGATCCTCAACCTGAGCGAATTCTACCCACTTGGGAACAGAAGCTGGGGAGGTCTCTTTCAGAACTTTGCGCAATATAAATTCTTGGGGTGGACTAACCGGACGCTGGCAATGTCCGTTGTCCTCCCCAAGAAATCGAACGCGCTGGGACAAGGCTTGGATTTTGATGCGGTTGTTGCGAGGGGATGACCAGAGTTTCCCTGCTATGCGGCGGGGCGAAGTCGTGTTTCAGCCAGCGTAAAGACTCTGAATGCGCTCCATGACTTCCGGATGAGCAAAGACATCCGCCTGCATTTGCAGCTCCTTTTGGACGGCCGCACTTTGTTCTCTGCGCACTGACTCGTAAAAGCAGCGCTTCAGTTCTTTGAGCGCAAAGAGCGGTTTCTCGGCGATTTCGTGGGCCAGCGAAACGGAGAGTTGGACAACGTCAGCCTTTTGCGCTACCCGGACCGGCGCCCCGCGGTCGCGTAGCTCGCGGCCAAAGTAGTTCTTGGCGGTCAGCAACATCTCCCAGCCCAACGTGTTCCCAAACTTGTGCGGAATGACCCAGGTTGCGCCAATTCCGGGGGTGATGCCGTACTGCATGAAATTCGTGCTGTAGAGACATTCCTCGGCCAGCACGATGACATCGGCGTACGCCCCGAAGACTAAGCCGCCGCCGATCGCGTGGCCTTGGATTGCCGCAACAACAGGAATTTCGCAACGCAGCAACTGGTCGTAAAAGGCAAAGTCCGTGAACTTGGCCTTACGCGAGGCCACGAGCAGCAGTTCTGCTTTGGTCCCGCCACAACAGAAATAGTTGTCGTAGCCGGTGATCACGACGACACGCGTCTGAGGGTTCGCCTCAATGGCGCGGAATGTTGCATCGATACCGGACATAAACGCTTCCGACGATCTGTTCTTGGATTCGCGATCCTCCATGGCGACTAACGCGATAGCCCCATCCAGCCATCGGAGTTTGATTACCTCGTTCATGCGCACAGGACCTCCAGGACGCCTACTCCTTCCGTTCCCACGGGAAGACGCCGCGTGTCACGTAATTTGCGATGTTCTGCTGCACGTGTGGCTGTGCTGCCAAACGGGCGAACTCCGTCGCCGCCGCTTGCTCCATCTCGAGCGTAACGCCGCCCATCTTCTGAAAGTAACGCTTCATGTCAAATATGATCGTGTCATCCAGCAGGTTGAGGCGCAGCGTCAACTTCCGGAGCGCCTCGTCGAGATGGTCGGTCAGTTCGTCAACCAGATGGATCGCATGGGCTTCCCGCGCGGATATAGGTTTGGTCGTAAGCGTCATCCAGTACGCCTTTTGAAATCCCACGCGACGGATCAAGAACGGAATCACGCAACAAGGTAGCAAACCCCAGAGCGCTTCCGAAAGACTCAATTCCGTGCGTTCAGATGAAATGACGAGATCGCTTGCGGCGACGAGTCCGACGCCACCGGCAATCACTTTTCCATCGAGCCGGCAAACGATTACCTTTGAAGAGAGCGTAAACCGTTTGAGCAAGAGCATATACTCAGAAATGCGCACGGTCTCAGTGCCGTCGACGGCGGAATTTGTGGCGGCCTCTTGAAAATCCATGCCAGTACAGAAGAGACCCGGGGCGCCTTCGATCACGACTGTGCGGCAACCTGGCGACTGTTCCGCGAAGTCTAATGCGGCGCCAAGTTCGCGGATCAGCGCCGAATTGATGCTGTTCCCTCGGTGCGGTCGGGAGATGGTGACGGTCAGCTGCCGGGGAGCTTCGTGCAAGATGATAGTTTCGAATTGCATACCCGACGAACTCACAGAGACGTCGAAGCATTTATCTCGTAGAACTACAACATTATTCAATGCCTAAAATTCTCTTCGATTTTATCGAAACTTAATAGTTTTGGCTTGAACCGCAATACGGCGGTCACTAGCGTTTCGGGCTGTTGATTGAGCGTTATGAAGAAAGAGCATAGTCAAGGGACCGACGCTCGCGACGAGTGTTCGACGTCCTCAAATTGGGGTCGTGTGAGGCGGGTGTTTCCGTTCGAAAGGATCAGTTCAAGCTAACGTGACGGGTTCACGTGGCGCCGGTGATGCTCATACCGCGTGGACAGTCTCGGGCTTCTTGCGATCGGCAAAATCTAAATCCCAAACTAGCCGCATGGCCCAATTTGGTCGAACCAAACAAATCCAATACTTTTCGTTAAGCAAAGCATGTGGTCCAATTTGGGCGTTTTAGGCGAGATGGAGGCCTGTCGATGACCAGTAGATTCGAGCTGCCTATCGATTCTCCCGGGATGCATAGTCCGCCAATCTGCCCAGACCGGTGTACCAGCGTCGTGGTGATTGGCGGTGGCATGGCCGGAGTTTGGGTTGCCTATCAGTTGATCAAGGCCGGGCTTGACACCACCTTGATCACCTATCAGTCCGAGGATCGAGGGGGCGCCCAAGGAGCCTCGCGGCGTTCCGCAGGTGCGTTTAACACGTCGCCTTTGACGGCCGAAGATCTCGAGACCTCCCTGCAAAATATCGGACATGGTCAAACGCATCCCTCGGTGGCGCCTACCCTCGCGGAGCACCTGCCAAAGGCGCTGGTTGAACTGGCCTCATTGGTGGACTTAAAGCCGATTAAGATCGGACTCGCGCTCGCTTCAGGCACTGGCGAGGAGTTTCTGGAATCGATGTACAGAAATTTTCGCGCGCTTGGCGGCGAAATTATCAATGGCTGGGTGACGCGTCTGGTCACTGACCAGAAGATCTGTCGAGGCGTTCAATATGACTCGCCCATCGGCGTCGGCAAAGTGCGTTGCCGGGCGATGGTGATCGCTTCCGGCGGGTATGCCGGACTGTTCGCGAACTCGATTCGGACGAACTGTTTCGGCAGCGTTCTTGGTTCTTACATTCTTTCGGGCGGCGTTGCCACTAATCTGGAATTCCTCTTCAAACACGGGTACGGCAATATTGACGTCAACGCGCTCACGCCGACTGAGGAGCTTCCTGGCGCGGAGATTTACGATACTCGACAGGAGCGCGTCCGGTGGCTGGAAGAGCTCCTGTTCGATCGCCAAGGCACCCATACGCATTTGCAGGCTGTCCAGCTCTGGCTGCGCGACCCGAATAGCCAATATTATGTCGATCTCTCGTATCGTGCGCTTTATCTGAAGCTTTGGGGTCTGAATTCCCGGTATGCGCACACAGGCGCCAAGGTCGGAGACCTCCAAGGCGCCGGTGCCGATCTCATTGGCGACGTGGTAGCGATATTTCCGGACGCAGCGCGTCTGCTGGCTAAGGAAAGAATCTCTCGCTGGATCGACGAGCGAAGGAGCATCGACTATCGAATGTTTGAGGAACTCAAGCCGTTATTCAAACCGCGCGACATAGCCAGGTTCCGGGTCCGGCCACTGACCTACTTTTCAATGGGCGGGATTGGACACGTCGATTTCGCGACGAACCTAAAAGGTGTCTATGTCACTGGGGAAGCGATGCACGATTTTGGCGCTAACCGGGTTGGAGGCCTCCCTTGGAGTCTTTATTTGGCGAGCGCGTATGCGATCACTGAGCAACTCGGACGGGAACTATCAGAGAGCTGGGCCGAAGCAGACGATTTTAAGCTGGTGTTGAAACGCTCATGTTTCGATCCGTCGTTACTGCTGGAGATCCAGCACCAACTTTACGAATCACAGGAACGAGAGCTGACCAGGACGCGCGCGGGACAGTGCATCGAATGGTTCCGCCGAAAACGGAGGGAACTGCAGGAAAAACCGGATGTGCTCCACGATGGAATATCCTGGCTCCTCGTTGCCGAAGCAATCATGCAGTGTTCCGTCTGCCGGACTGAGAGCCGCGGATTCTTCTTTCGGTTCGATTTCCAAAACCAGAACGAGCGACTGGACCACGTTCATTCCTGTGCCTGGTACGACGAGATATCGGACCAGGTTTCGGCGCGGTTATTGCCATGGCAGGAGATTGAGTTCGGGTTACGAAATGGCTTTAATGGAAAGGAGCAGGAAGCGGCATATGGGAACATCGGCCAACGTTGCTAACGTTCTTTACCAGAACATCGCGGCGGGCCGGGAGAACAAAACCGCAATTTTCTCCGCCGAGACAACGTGGACTTTTCAAGAAGTAGTCCGCCTCGCGAATTGCGTGGGTAACGCACTCAAAAACCTGGGTGTCGAGCGCGAGAATCGCGTCGCCCTCCTGCTCGTCGACGGTCCGGAGTTAGTCGCCGCATTTTATGGTGCGATGGCGATCGGTGCCGTGCCGGTACCGCTCAACACCGCTTTGGCGCCCGCCGACTACGAATTTCTTTTCAACCACAGCCGCGCCCGGGTAGCGATTGTCAGCGCGACGCTGGCTTATCTCATCGAACCAATCCGATCGCAGTGCCTGCATCTTCGGCAGGTCGTCTTGGTTGGCGGCTCCCGGTCATGGCAAGCTATTGACTGGCAGACCTGGACCACCGAAGCGTCGCCGGAACTCGTGCCGGTTGAGGTTTCCCCGGATGAGCCGGCCTTCTGGCTCTACAGTTCCGGTTCGACGGGCCGACTGAAAGCGGTTGTCCACCTACACTGCGCGATTCCCTTCACGTGTCGCCAGTATGCGCGGCAGGTGTTGGAACTAGGCGATTCCGATGTTTGCTTCTCGGCCGCCAAGTTGTTTCACGCCTACGGCTTGGGGAACGGCATGAATTTCCCGCTCTTTGTCGGCGCGTCAACCGTCCTTTGGCATGGATCAACGTTGCCGGAAGTTTTGTTTGAACTTATCAACCGGTTCCGTCCGACGATCTTCTTCGCTACCCCAGCGTTGTTTGTGCGCATGCTGGCTCTTCCGGACGTAGAGAGGAAATACAACCTGAGTTCGCTGCGCTTCTGTGTTTCGGCCGGTGAGGCGTTGCCCGCCTCGACTTTCGAACGCTGGCGGGATCGGTTCGGCGTGGAAATCGTTGACGGAATCGGGTCCACCGAGATGTTGCACATCTTCGTTTCGAACCGGCCTGGACGATGCGTAGCGGGATCGAGTGGTCAGATAGTTCCCGGCTATCAGGCCAAGGTCGTGGACGAAACTGGGGCATTTGTCTCGTCTCGGGAAGTGGGGGATCTCTGGGTTAGCGGCGAAAGCTCTGCGATCGGCTATTGGCACGATCGGGCGCGGACCCAAGCGACAATGCGTGGAGAATGGATCGTGACCGGCGACAAGTATTTTCAGGATGACGAGGGCTACTTTTGGTACCAGGGCCGCTCGGACGATATGCTCAAGGTCAATGGTGTCTGGGTTTCTCCTATCGAACTCGAAAACATCCTGAATGAGAGTCCCGTCGTGGCGGAGTGTGCGGTGATTGGCATGCGCGACGAGGATGAATTGGTTCAAGTAAAGGCATTCGTCGTACTGCAGCCCGGTATCGAACGTTCCGCGAGGCTCGTCCGGGAACTTCAGAAACTTGTCAGGATCCGCGCTCCCCAACGGTATCCCCGGATGTTGGAATTCGTGGATTCCTTGCCGAAAACGGCGACCGGAAAGCTTAAGCGGTTTCAATTGCGGGAGGCAGAAACAGAAGCCTGCTCATGAGCTGCAGCGAAATCATCCACCTATTGCGCGCAAAGCTGGGGGAACAGCTGGCGACTCAATTCTCTGAAGAGGATAACGAGAAAAGCTTCCTTGAGCTTGGCGTTGATTCTGTCATCGCGACGGAACTGATCGAGTTCATTCGCCAAGAGCTTGATCCGGACCTCAGCGTTTCTGTCCTGTTCGATTTTCCCACCATGGGTCAATTGGCGCGTCGTCTGACCAAGCAAGACCAGGTTGAACCCGCAGAGGTGTGCCGAAGGTCCGCAGCCGTTCCGTCCAGAAACAGCTATGAACCGATCGCGGTCGTCGGCCTTTCGGGGCGGTTTCCCGGTGCGGGCAACGTGGAGGAGCTTTGGCAGAATCTTGCTGCCGGAGTCTGTTCTACAAAGGAAATACCGAAAGAGCGCAGCCGCTACTGGGACTTGGCCGACCTCGCGTCGCATACTGGACGATCCTGTCTTTGGGGAGGTTTCATAAATGGCGTGGAGCGCTTTGATCCGCTTTTCTTCGGCATCTCACCGAGTGAGGCGTCGGTGATGGACCCGCAACATCGTCTCTTCCTCGAAGAAGCGTGGACGGCCATCGAAAATGCTGGATATGCAGGCGACGCGCTGTCCGAAAGTCGTTGCGGTGTTTACGCCGGCGTGATGAACACCGATTATGAGGATCTTCTGACTCAGGCGCATGCCCTGACTCCTAAAGCTCACGAGCTGACCGGTACGGCGGGATCGATTCTGGCAAGCCGGATCGCTTACCACCTCAATCTGCGCGGACCGGCGATCGCGGTGGATACAGCGTGCTCCTCGTCGATGGTGGCTATTCATTTGGCGTGCCGAGCGCTGCAGTTGGGCGAAATCGATATGGCGCTGGCAGGTGGCGTTACGCTGTATCTGACGCAGAAACGCTACAACTTGATGGAGCAGGCCGGCATGCTGACCTCGAGCGGAAAGTGCCGGCCGTTTGACGATGCGGCTGACGGCACGATCCCCGGGGAGGGCGTTGGTGTTGTGGTGCTGAGACGCCTTGAGGATGCGGTCAGGGATGGTGACTTGATCTCCGGTGTGATCGTCTCGTCTGGAACAAACCAGGCAGGCAAAACCAATGGAATTACAGCGCCGAGCATGCAGTCGCAGCTCGAGTTGATCGAGGACGTGTATCGCCGCGGCAACATTGATCCCGGGACCATTCAATACGTTGAAGCACACGGGACAGGCACCCGGTTGGGGGACCCGATCGAGGTTGAGGCGTTGGTGCGAGCATTTCAAAGCTCTTCACGGCGAGGCCAGTTCTGCCGCCTCGGATCATTAAAGGCCAACCTGGGTCACACCACGGCGGCTGCCGGAGTAGCGGGCTTGATCAAGGTCCTCCTCTCGATCGAGCACCGCGCGATCCCGCCACAGATCCATTTCGATACGCCGAACCGACAGACAACCTCTTTCGGCGGCCCGTTCCGCGTCAATACTGCACTTGAAATGTGGGAGGCGGACGGCGCGAAGGCGCGGCGAGCCGCTGTGAGTGCCTTCGGCTTCAGCGGCACGAACAGCCACCTTGTTATCGAAGAGGCGCCGCTGCTGGAACGTGCTGTCCGGCAATCGGGTAAAGATTTTTGGATTACGCTCTCGGCGAAAACACGTCGCGCACTGGAAGTAAAGGCGGCAGAACTCAGTGGCTGGCTGGAGTCCGAAGGAGGACATGTCTCGCTCAGTGATCTCAGTTTCACGCTTAGTACCGGTCGCTCCGCGTTTGAAGAACGGCTCGCCTTCGTCGCGCGCGATCTTCCGGGGGTTCGCGCCGGGCTTGGGCAATTCTTGGGCTCGTCTAGTGCCAACACCTATCTCTGGCGAGGAAAAATTACCGCGGACGCATCGAAGCTACCGGATTCCTCGGTGCTCGGTGAAGCATGGGTTTCCGGCGCGAAAGTGGATTGGACCAGCCTTTATAACGGGCTCAAACCTCGCCGGGTTCAGCTGCCTCCTTACCCATTTGAGCGCGAGCGCATTTGGTATGACACCCCGAACTCATCGCCTCTATCGAGTGGAGCAGAGGCTTCGACATTGTGTGCCCGAGGAGGTGCTAGCGGTCCGGTCGAGAAGGTCGAAGAGAATTCGAATACGAAGAGCCGCGTCCGGCTGAAGGATTTGTCATCGAACGCGGCTAAGGCTAGTTCGAGAGAGAATTCCGTTAGCACCACGCCTGTTGCGTGTGGCGATGATTCCTCGCGAATAGCCGAGGCACCTGGCGGCGAGCCGGCATTCCAGAAGGCGCTGGTCGAACAGAGCCCGCGAATCCGACCGACCGGCGCTCCGTCTCCGCGCGGTACGAGAAAAGAGGCTGTGGGGAAGGAAGAGATCATGCGCCGGCTTCGACCGCTTGTAGCGAATATCTTCTGCATTGAGCAGAGTCGGGTGCCCGACACGAAAAAATTGGCGGACTGCGGACTCGATTCAATTTTAGCAGTCGAACTCGCAAAAGGAATAAGCGCGGAGTTCAAGATCAACCTGCCTGCGACACGTCTCTATGATCATCCATCGGTCCAGGATTTGTCGAGTTACCTTGGCCGGATGCTTAGCGCCGGGGCGGTGGATCAATTGGATTCTGCATCCAACATTTTGCCAAGTCGTCTTTCTCTCACGGAACGTTCAGGCCTGGCGGCTGCGGATTTGGTCGATGGGCGGACAGAGAGATCCGAAGCAGAGCATCCGACATTCGACGCCACTGCGTGCACCGGACGTATCCGTTCTCTGGTTGCGCTGACGCTTTTCCTCGAAGAGCGCAAGATCGATGAGGGAAAAAAGTTTGCCGATCTCGGGCTCGACTCGATTCTTGCGGTCGAGCTTGTGAGAAGGTTGAATGGCGAGTTCGGCGTGAATCTCTCAGCCGCGGCGGTCTATAGCCATGCGACGACGCGCCAACTTGCAGCACATATCAGTGAACTTCTGAGCGGCAAGGACACTGGGCGAGCCTCCAACGCTGGTCGTTTCTTCGAGCCTGTCTTGCCCAACCGTGAGCCGGAGGGATTACCGGTGACTCTGACCGCACCGTCTACTCCCACACCTAGCGGAATGAAGAAGGACGGCAACGCGGGTGCGAAAACCTCGGGCAGCGCAAGAATCCGACGGGTGGTGATAACGCGGTCCGGCAGTATCGCAGATCTCCGGGTCTGTAGCGATCCTGGCACACTTCCGGCAGCGCAGGAAGTGCAGATCTCAGTCGAAGCTGCGTCCGTGATGTTGGCGGATTTGCTCTGCGTGCGCGGACTTTATCCGACAATGCCGCCCTATCCGTTCACACCCGGCTTCGAAGTTGCGGGCACGGTGATGCTGGCGGGCGGCGATGTCGCGGATTTCCAGCCCGGTGATCGCGTCTGTGGCTTGACTGGCGCCAAGCTAGGAGGCCACGCGGATCTGGCAAATATCGATTCTCGGTTACTCGTCCGGATACCAGACGCGTTGACTTTTTCCGATGCGTGCACGCTGCCTGTGTCGTTTCTGACCGCCCGTTATGCGCTCTCGGACGTGGGTCGGCTGACTCCAGAAGAAACGTTGCTCATACATTCAGCGGGGAGCTGTACCGGGCTGATGGCGGTCCAGATCGCACGCCGCGCCGGCGTCAAGATTTTTGCGACCGCCGGATCCAAGGAAAAAGTTGCGTACCTACGGGGGCTGGGCGTGGAACACGTGTTCGATTACCGATCGAATGACGTCATGACAGAGCTCCGGGCGGCGTTGGATGGCGGGCAGGTCAACGTCGTACTGAATTTACTGTCCGGTCCGATTCGAGACCAATCTTTGAGTCTACTGGCGCCGCATGGTCGCTTTCTTGACTTGGCAGTGGCTGGATTGAAGGCCGTTTCGCCGCCTGACATTTCAGTGCTGGTCGACAATCAGGGGTATTTCGGTATCGATTGCCGGCGCCTGAGCTTGCGCCAGCCGTCTATTGTTGGTCGTTCGCTGCAACATTTATCCGCGCAGGTAGCGAGCGGAGAGATCCAGCCGCTACCTGTGAACCGTCAGTTCACGCTTTTCGATGCGCAGCTCGCTTACGAGTTGCTCGAAGCTCGAAGCGGTATCGGCCGCCTGCTGTTGCTCCCGATGGAGGGGGCCGCCCTTTCGTCTCACGAACATCGGACTCCAACGATTACCTCCGTCCGTGAATCGCCGCCAGCCTTTGCCTTCGAGCCGGTTGCAGTGATTGGAATCTCAGGACGTTTTCCTGGTGCCCCTGATCTGGAGGCTCTCTGGGAGAATCTCATCTTGGCCAAATCGTCGATTACAGAGGTCTCTCCAGATCGTTGGCCGCGCGCGAACTTCGAAAGCGGAAACCCACAACTCGCGAAGAGCGACTACAGGCACTGGGGCGGATTTGTTGACGGCATCGATGAGTTTGACGCGCCTTTCTTCAACATCGCGCGAGGCGAAGCCGAGATGATGGATCCGCAACATCGACTTTTTCTTCAGGAAGCGTGGAAGGCTCTCGAAGATTCCGGACATTCGCCCCGAGAGCTTGCGGGCAGACCTTGCGGGGTGTTTGTTGGAATCGGGCCCTCGGATTACTATGCGCATATTCAGGAGCCCGACGCACACAGTCTCACTGGAAATCTCGGCTCCGCGTTGGTTGGTCGGCTCGCCTACCTGCTCGATTGGACCGGTCCCTGTCTTGCGGTGGACACGGCCTGTGCGTCTTCTTTCTCGGCGATTCATCTGGCCTGCGCCAGCTTGGGACGGCGCGAATGCGACCTCGCACTCGCAGGCGGTGTTCATCTTGCGACGAGTCCAAAGGTATTCCTGGCCACGACTCGAATGGGTTTACTGTCACCAACGGGACGTTGTCGAACATTCGACGCCGCGGCTGACGGGTGGGTCATTGGTGAAGGCGCGGGCGCCGCAATCCTCAAGCGACTCGGCGATGCGGTGCGAGACGGTGATCACATCTGCGGCGTGATTCGTGGTTGCGGGATTAATCAGGACGGTACGAAGAACGGCTTTACCTCGCCGAAAGCGGAGGCGCAGGCTGCGTTACAAAGGCACGTTTACGAGCGGGCGGGCATCAACCCGGAAACAGTCGATTACATCGAGGCCCACGGGATGAGCAGCCTTCTCGGTGACGAAATCGAGCTCATGGCATTGAAGGATAGTTTCGCCTCTTTCACCAATCAGAAGGGCTTTTGCGCGATCGGTTCACTGAAGCCAAATATCGGTCATCCGATCGCTGCCGCGGGAATGGCCTGTCTACTTAAAGTCCTGCTCGCCCTCCGGAATCAGCAGATCCCCCCTCTCGCTGGGTTCGAGAAGCTCAATGAAGCACTTGGTCTCGACGCCAGTCCATTTTATCTAAACACCGGGTTAGTTGAGTGGAAACGGCAGGGTGGACGGCCGCGCCGGGCGGCAATAAACGGGTTGAGTGCCAGTGGCGCGAACTGCCACCTGATCATCGATGAATACATTCCTGAATTCGGACAGGGCAACGAGGCCTCTTTGGAGCCGTCGTCGCCCTCATTAGTGGTGCTCTCCGCCCGGGACGGTGCGCGCCTGCGCGAGTCGGCGTCGAATCTGCTAAAGTTTCTTGAACGGACTTCGGATCTACGCCTGATTGACGTGGCGTTCACGCTGCAAATCGGTCGTCAAGAAATGGAGGAACGGTTGGCCTTTATGGCTTGGTCCCTCTCAGAGGCCAAACAGAAGCTGTCCGCATTCCTGGAAGGCGAAACCGTCGGCGCGAGTTATCGAGGAGACGTGGAGACCAGCCTCGGCGACGCCGCCTCAGTGCTAATCAGCGGGGAAGAGGGCAAGCAGTTTCTTGCGACGACGATTCGCAATCGCTCCCTCGACAAACTGGCGCGACTTTGGACGGCGGGTATCGAGATTAACTGGAGTCTGCTCTATCAAGGCGACCAGCCTAAGCGAGTACCGCTTCCGACGTATCCTTTTGCCCGCGAACCTTATTGGCTCTGCCGCACGAACGCCTTTAGCTCTGATGGTTTAGCCAGTGCGCTTTGCGCCAAGCGTCAGCGCAGAGAGACCGTTTCGCGCGAGCTATCAGAATCGGCGGCGCCAGTCTTCGCCTCGGAACCAGATTCGGCAGCTGACCTCTTGCGCGACATCATCGCTGAAGTGTTGCATTGTGCGCCCGCGGACATTGATCCGGATCGCGATCTTTTCCGCTACGGCTTTGGATCACTCTACGTTTTGCGAGTTGTGGATCAGTTCGAAGCTGCGACCGGTTTTCATCTTCCGACGCGCGTTTTCTTCGAGTGCCGTACGATTCGGGAACTTGTCCGGACAGTGACGGAACAAGCGGATTTCATCAGACCAGCCGCGAACCAGCCGAACAGCATTTTGAGGGAAAAAGCGGATGACTCCAGTCGGATCGGCAACGGAGTACCTGAGGCGGACCGCATCTTGAGGTCTTTCCCACTTTCAGAGGGTCAAAAAGCGCTCTGGTCCATCCAACAATTCAACCCCGCCACGACTGCATACCACGTCCCTGTGGCCACGTTCTGGGATGAGCCTCTGGACCTGGCGTCAATGGAGCAGGCGTGCCAACAGCTCGTACAAGATCAACCAGCGTTGAGGACCACTTTCCGATTCGATGTTACCGAACCGCTTCAGATGATCCATGAACCGAAGCCTGTCGTGATCCACCATGAGAACCTTGCAGGGCTCGCCTATCGTGAGATCATAAGACGGCTCCGGGAGGTCAGCCGAGAACCGTTCGACCTTGAGCGAGATACGTTGTGCCGGGTATTTGCATTTTCAATTTCTTCCTCCCAAAGCATTCTACTGTTCAGCCTCCATCACCTCGTCTTCGACGGGCATTCACTGGGGTTGCTGTTGCACGATGTCGAACGTCGTTATCGGGAGATCCGGAGCGGAGCTCCAGTGGTATCCCGTGCGGTAGGGAAGAACGTTGCCGATTACGTCCGGATCGAGCGTCACTATCTGGCCAGTGAGACATTTCAGCGGGATCGGGCTTATTGGGTCAACCAGTTCCCCAATGGCTTCGCTCCGCTAGGCTTAGTCCGGTCACAGGCGGAAGATGTTCGTGAGCGCGGCGATGTCTTTCAGAGCGCGATTCCGGAGACGGTCGTTCATACCCTCGAGAACGTTGCCGCCGCGGAATGCGTGACGTTGCAGTCAGTCTTCCTCGCTGCCTTTGCCGCGCTTTTGGCGATCGCCGGAGGAAAACCAGAGGTCGTCGCAGGAGTGGCGGTCGATGTTCGTCCGTCGGCCGGATTTGAGGATGTCATCGGCTTCTTCGTGAACGTGTTGCCGATTCTTGCTACTGTCTCAAGCTCGGCATCGTTCCGGGATTTGCTACGCCAGGTTTTCGCCCAGTTGCTGGATTCGCTCGAGCATCGGCGACTCCCGTTCCGCCGGCTAGTCCAAGCTTTGGCGGAAGAGCGTTGCGACCCGGGCGAACTTCAGGCGGCGTTCTACTTTCAGACATGGAATTCACCGGAAGAGCGCCGTCTCGCGACGCGCTTGGTGCCGGAGATTCATCAGACCGGTGAATTTGATCTCGTGTTTGAGGTGGTTGAGGGGCCGAAGAACTGGCTCCTTAACGTGAAGTATCGTACCGCGGCGTTCGGACCGGGTCCCATCGAACGGCTTGCGAATCAGTTCCAGGAGTTGCTCGCCGCCGTTGCCCGAAATCCCGACCAAGTATTCGCTGAGTTGCAGCGGGCGGAAAATCGTCGCTCAGCGGAACCGTCGACCAACGGATTCTATTATCCGCGAAAACGATGTGTGCATCGACTGATCGAAGAGCAGGCGTTGCGAACACCGGGCGCTGCGGCCGTCCTCTTCGAGGACCAGCAACTCACTTACCACGAACTCGATGCAAGAGGCAACCAACTCGCCCACTACCTGATCCAGTCCGGCGCCAGCCCCGGTTCCCTCGTCGGCGTGATGCTCGATCGTTCGTTGGAGTTGCCGGTGTGTTTGCTTGCAGTTTGGAAAATCGGGGCGGCATACGTTCCGCTGGATCCGGGTCATCCGGCCGAGCGCATCGAATACATTCTCAATGACGCGTGCGTGCAGGTTCTTTTGACCCACTCACGCTGTCGGCTTCGATCTCGCGCGATTCGTACGGTGGAAATTGACCGCGAACAGGCGACTATCCACCAGCAGCCGATCACGACACCGTTCGTGCACGCATCGCCGGAGGACCTAGCTTATGTGATTTATACTTCGGGATCGACCGGGAAGCCAAAAGGCGTCCAGATCGCACACCGGAGCCTTGCGCATTTCCTCTGGAGCATGGCGGAACGTCCGGGCTGCACGGCAGATGACCATTTCCTTGCTGCAACGACGATCTGCTTCGACATCGCTGCACTCGAACTTTTTTTGCCGCTAGTTACCGGCGCCCGGGTCGAGATCTTGCCAGAGGAGGTTGTGAAAAATGGTCTTCGGTTCAAAGAGAAGATTGAAACTTCACCGGCCACACTTATTCAAGGCACACCTGCTACCTGGAAGATGTTGCTTGCGGCGGAGTTGGGACCGATCCCGCGCGTGAAAGCCCTCTGCGGGGGCGAGGCGTGGGATGGCCAGCTTGCGGAACAGTTGCTCGCTCGGACGCGCGAAGTCTGGAACATGTATGGCCCAACAGAAACAACGGTTTGGTCGTCGATCCAGAAAGTGGAACCGGGCCGGTCATTGTGTCTCGGCGATCCGATCGGCAACACGCAGTTCTATGTCTTCGATGAGTCGATGCGGCCCGTGCAACCGGGAGAGATCGGCGAGCTTTTCATTGGCGGCGACGGCCTGGCCAAAGGTTACCTGAATCGTCCGGAACTGACCCGCGAGCGCTTTGTCCCGAATCCACTCCGGCCCGAGGAAGTGATTTATAGAACGGGGGACCTTGTAAGGTATGTATGAATTCATAGGTCGGGTCGACCACCAGGTGAAGATTCGTGGGTTCCGTGTCGAACTTGGCGAAATCGAGTCCCATTTGAATCGCTTACCCGGCGTCCGCGAGTCCGCCGTGGTGCTGAAGACTGATACCGCCAATCATCCCGCTTTGATCGCTTTCTGTGTTTCGATGGATCACGACATCCACGCTATTTCGGGTGAAGCGCTCTCCGATCAGCTCAGGCGCACGCTGCCGGATTACATGATTCCGGCTCGGTTTGAGAAACTGAAATCTCTGCCATTGACGCCAAACCTCAAGGTTGATCGCAAGTTTCTGACGCAGGCTAGTGACGGCGAGATCCTTGAAAAGTTCGGTTCATTTCCAGCGACGAATAAATCTGCAGGAACACCCGCGAGTTCGCGACCGTTGCTTGGAGAGGTCCTGTGCGAGCTGCGTCGGTCGGCTGCGGGGATTTTGAAAACGGACGAGGGTGGGCTCGATCCACGCCGACCGCTGGTTGAACTAGGTTTCGATTCAATTCGCTTCACCAGTTTAAGCGTCGCCCTGAACCGGGCGTTCGGCCTGCAGATCGACGCGACTCTTTTTTACCATTGCAAGACCCTCCAGGGAGTCGCCGAATTTCTTCTGCTGCATCACTTGGAAGACGTGTCCCAAAAGCTCCAGCCGGCTGTTGAGTCAAAGACAGACTCCGGTGACATCTTCCCTTTCAGCGCGACACCGCACGCTTCTGAGTCGAGGCCCGCGGAATACCGAGTGGCTGAGACCGATTCTGAGGGCGCTTTTCCTACCAAAGTGCCGTTGGAACCGATTGCTGTGATCGGTATGGATGCTCGGCTGCCCGAGTCTGGGGATCTTGAGGCTTTCTGGCAGAACCTGACGGCAGGCAGGGACGTGATCCGGGAGTTTCCCTGGGAGCGAATCGAACGGCTACCTGCCGATACAAATCCGCCGATTTGGGGCGGATTTATCGCAGATGTCGACAAGTTCGATGCGCCTTTCTTCGGGATATCCCGGCGCGAAGCGTCGGCGATGGATCCGCGTCAACGGCTGTTCCTTGAGACTGTTTGGCGAACGATCGAACAGAGTGGCTACCGGCCGGGAGAATTGTCCGGAACTACCACAGGGGTATTCGTTGGGATCGTCGGAGGCACAGAATATTCCGGCGAGTCTGATGATGGTTCAGTGGACTCTGCGGCCCAGTTTTTGCTCGGCGGGGCTTCTTCTCTGATCGCAAATCGGGTCTCTTACTATCTGAATTTTCGCGGCCCGAGCGCACCGATCGACACTGCGTGTTCGAGTTCGCTGGTTGCGTTGCATCGTGCAGTGGCGGCGTTGCAGTCCGGCGAGTGTGAACTGGCGGTGGTTGGCGGCGTGAATTTGATTCTCGATCCAAAGATCAGTCGCGCCGGCGCGAAAACCGGCATGTTGAGTCCGGACGGGCGCTGCAAAGCGTTCGACGCTCTGGCAGACGGTTACGTGCGTAGTGAAGGCGTCGCGGCGTTGCTGCTAAAACCATTGTCGAAGGCGCGGGCTGCAGACGATCCAATCCTTGGGATCGTCCGCGGATCGGCCGAGAACCACGGCGGCCGAGCGGCGGGACTGACTGTGCCGAACCCCGAGGCGCAAAGCGACGTCATAGTGGCTGCGCTACACCGAGCCGGCGTCGATCCGGCAACGGTGACCTATATTGAAACGCACGGCACGGGCACACAACTTGGGGATCCAATTGAGGTCAACGGCCTCAAGGCGGCATTCGAGAAAGCGCGACGGGCCGAGCAGCCCGTACGCACTGGTTATTGCGGTTTGGGCTCAGTGAAAACGAACATCGGGCACCTGGAAGCTGCGGCCGGTCTGGCCGGCGTTGTCAAGGTCCTGCTCGCGCTGCGTCACGGCGAGATTCCCGCGAATCTTCATTTCCAGAGTCGCAACCCGAAGGTCCAGCTTGAAGGCAGCCCTTTCTTTGTTGTCGACCGGAGACTCCCTTGGACCCGGCTGAAAGATCACCGCGGAGAGGAGATCCCGCGACGCGCGGGTGTAAGTTCGTTTGGTTTTTCGGGCGTGAACGCGCACGTGGTGATTGAAGAGTACTCGCGATCCGCTGAGCCGGTCGTTGGCAGCGCAGTGCCGATCGACGAGCCGGTTTTAATCGTTTTGTCCGCTCGCACGAAGGATCGCTTGTCAACTCTGGCATCGAACCTTGCCGGTCATCTCGAACACACCGCAGCCGAGGGCGGAACCGCACTAAATGACGTTGCTTACACCCTGCAAGTCGGGCGCGAACCGATGGCGGAGCGGATCGCGTTTGTCGCGGAGGGTCCTGCAGAGGTTTGCCAGATTTTGCGCAAGGTCGCACACGATCCGGAGACGGCCACGTTCAGGGGCAGTGTTCGAAACAAGGAAAGCTTTGGTCATTTGATTCGAGGAGAGGCCGGAGAATCGTTCCTCCGCGCGCTCGTGGAAAACAGGGACTGGGCACGTCTCGGTGAGCTTTGGGTCAGTGGCATAGAAGTGGATTGGAGGCTTCTTTACGTCGGAGCTCAGCCGCGCCGTGTCTCTCTGCCGGGGTATCCGTTTGATCGCAGAAGGTATTGGGCGCGGCCGCGAAAAACGCTCGCGCAGATGGTGACGCTCGGACCGTTGTTGGACGGACCGATACCGGATTGGGAATTTGGCGGCGATTTCGTAAAGCGGTTCGGACCGGCGGAACCGGTGCTCGCGGAGCACAGGGTGGCCGGCCGTTCGATTTTGCCGGCCGCGGCTTTCCTTGAGATGGTGCGCACAGCTGCGGCCGCAATCGCTCCGGATCAATCGGTACAATTCAACTCGACTGTCTGGCTTCGACCATTGGAAAACTCGCGCGCTGCAGAGACACAGGTACGCTTGCGTCGGGAAGAGGGGCGCACTCGCTTTACGGTAGAGAGCTACAGCGACGGGGAACGGTGGGTCCACGCTCAGGGCGAAATCACGCACTTGCCCAAACCGGACCGGCCGGAGGATATCGATTTGCCGGCCATCCGGAACCGTTGTCCCCGAGAATTGGAAGGCCCGACGGTCTACGAGCGATTCGTTCAGGCAGGAATGGAATATGGACCCTATTTCCAAAGTCTCGAACGCCTCTGGATCGGCGTCGACGAGGCTCTGGGAAAAGTCCGGTTGCCGCCCGACTGTGAAGAGGAACTTGCCAGCTATCTCTTGCATCCGAGCCTCGTCGATGGCGCTCTCCAAGCCGTGGCAGGCTCGACGTTCGTGACGGACAAGGTCGAACCGCGATTACCATTCAGCGTGGATCGCGTCGAATTATTTGGTCCGCTGCCGCGAGAACTCTGGGTCTACGTGCATCGCACCTCAGAGACGAGCTTGTTCCTGGCCGACGCGGACGGTCGCGTCGCCGTAAAGTTCAGCGACTATCAGACTCGTCCGGTAAGGGATCCCGCGCCGCCAGAGCGATCTGCAGAATCGCCGTCGAGTTCCTTCTTCAGCGAAGCTCTGCGAAACATCGAGTCCATACCGGAAATGGACTTTGGTTTGGATTCGGCGAAAGTCGAGTTTGAATGCCGCGGCTTCGAAATGCTTGAAAAGCTCGGATGCCTGACGCTGCTGAAGACACTCCAAAACGTTGGTATTTTCCGAACGGCGGGGGAGGAGATCGATCGCGAATCGCTGCGGCGTGTTTTGGGCGCGGTTCCCAAATATTACCGGCTTTGCGACGCAGTTGTTTATTTCCTCAAGCAAGGCGGTTTCGTTGAAGAGTCTGGGGACAACGTGCGCGCCGCAGCGAGCTTGGCCGAGCCCGTAACACAGCTCGCACTCGATGAGCTCGGATTCGAACAGGAACGTTATAATCGGGAATTCCCCGTGTTGACCCCGCACGGCAGGCTGCTTTGGAATTGCATCAGCGCGTTGCCTCAAGTGATTTCGGGCAAGATCCCGGCAACAGATGTGATGTTCCCGAACGGTTCGGTAGAATTGGTCTCGGGCATCTATCGAGGACCGTTGCTCACCGATTACTTCAACCGCCTGGCCGGGGTGGCTGTCCGTGAATCCATCGCCGCAAGCCTGCACCACGGAGCTGCGCGACCGGTGCGGATCCTGGAGGTCGGCGCCGGTTCCGGCGCGACTACGGGGTTCGTCGCGGAAGCGATCCAGGAATTCGGAAACCGAATCGAATACTTTTATACAGACATCTCGCTCGCATTTAAGCTCCATGGCCAACGGATTTTCGGCTCGCGTTATCCGTTCATGAGATTCGAGCTTCTCGACATCGAGAAACAAATCGCCACGCAGACTTTCGCGCCGGAAAGTTTCGATATCGTCCTTGGCGCCAATGTGGTCCACACCACGCGGAGTCTCCATCGGTCGCTGCAGACTATTAAAGCATTGTTAAAGCGAAACGGTCTGTTCGTGCTGCTGGAAGCAACGGAGGCGCGTGTTTTCAACAGCCTTACTTACGGCCTCCTGGAAGGCTGGTGGAATTTTGAGGACCTCGAGCGGCGGATTGAGAATGCACCTCTTTTGACCATTGAACAGTGGCGCTGTGCACTGAAGGAGGAGGGTTTCCGCGGCGCGCGGGTGCTCGGTCGGTCGAGTCCGGAGGCGGCGCGCCTGTTCCAGGCTGTGGTGATCAGTGAAACTGATGGCGTGTATTCCAGCGAGGTGGTTCGCAACGCGATGCCCGCGGCGGCGCCAATCAAACAGCCCGAACAATCATCAAGCACGTTGAGTCCGGCTACGATCGAGATGCGGTCTACGTCCAGACCGGTTGATCCAAAAAGGGTGCTTGCAAAGAAGGTCACCGATATAGTGCAACAGGTGTTACAGACCGAGTCCGATGAACTGAGCGTCGACGCCACCTTCGAGAGCCTTGGTGTCGACTCAATCCTGTCGGTGGAAATTGTCGAGAAGCTGAACGCCCGGTTGCAGATCAAATTACGATCAACCGACCTCTTTAATTTTGCCACGATCACGAAGTTGGCCGAACGCGTGCTCGAATTGCTCAATGATGACGGGCGCCGGCAGTTGCTGGCGGAAACGGCGCCGGCCGGTCGGCCCGCCGTCTCGGAGAATTTAGCTGCGTCTTCGCCATCTGCAATTTCCACGAAGGCCTCGGATGCACCGAGGGTGAGGAGCGCCCATCGCGAAATTCCCATTGAAGATCCGGTGTCCATCGCGATCATCGGCCTTTCGGGCCAATTTCCCGGCGCGTCCAATCTCGCGGAGTTTTGGGCGGATCTCAGAGCTGGCAATGATGCCATTGGCGAGGTGCCGGCTAGCAGGTGGAGTCTCGCGGAATTTTACAGCAACGATCGCAAAGCGACCGGGAAGAGCTACTGCAAATGGGGTGGCTTTCTGCCGGATCCAACAGCTTTCGATCCGCTCTTCTTTAACCTGTCACCGCGGGAAGCCGAACTCATGGATCCGCAGCAACGGCTATTTCTGATTGAATCCTGGCGCGCCTTGGAGGACGCAGGTTATTCAGATCGTAGCCTTGACGCCGCACGCTGCGGCGTTTTTGTGGGCTGCGGCGGAAGCGACTACGAGCACAGGCTGCGTGCGGCGGATGATTGGGCGGAGACCTACTCCTTTCTCGGCAATGCGTCGGCGATCCTCTCCGCGCGTATCGCGTATCATCTCAACCTGAAGGGCCCGAGCTTGGCGATCGACACGGCCTGTTCGTCCTCTCTCGTCGCCATCAACTTGGCGTGTGAAGCCTTGCGCGCTCGGACGATTGAACTCGCGCTGGCAGGTGGGGCGACTGTGATTTGCACCGAGCGCTTCCACATCTGGTCTAGCCGGATGGGCATGTTGTCGTCTGTTGGACGTTGTCAGGCATTTGCCCAGGAAGCGGATGGTTTTGTGCCAGCGGAAGGCGTCGGCGTATTGGTCCTGAAGCGGCTCGACGACGCGCTGCGCGACGGCGATCACATTCATGGCGTCATTCGTGGTTTCGGCGTCAACCAGGATGGCAAGACCAACGGGATAACCGCACCAAGCGCTACGTCGCAGACTGCACTCGAGACCGAGATTTACGAGAAGTTCGGCCTTAATCCGGAGACGATTGGCTATGTCGAATGCCATGGGACTGGTACGAAACTCGGGGACCCGATCGAGATCGATGCTCTGACCGACACGTTCCGTCGATTTACCAACAGGACCGGCTTCTGCGCTGTTGGCTCCGTCAAGTCCAATATCGGTCATGCGCTTTCCGCGGCGGGTGTTGCCAGTGTGATTAAAGTCCTGTTGGCGCTGGAACATGGCAAACTGCCGCCGACACTGCACTGTGATCGTACGAATGAGCACATAGACTTCACTGGAAGTCCGTTCTTCGTGAATCGAGAACTGCGTGACTGGAAACGGTTAGATGGCCAGATTCGGCGAGCGGCGGTGAGCTCGTTCGGTTTCAGCGGAACCAACGCGCACTTGGTGATCGAAGAGGCGCCTGCAATATCCATGGCGGCAATCGAGCCCAAACCGGCCTACCTCGTCACGCTGTCAGGAAGGACGCAGAAGGCGCTACGCCAACGCCTGGAGATGCTTTTTGAGTGGTTGGGTACTCCAACTGATCCTGCGACGCCGCTTGAAGCAGTCAGTTACACGCTCAACGCCGGTAGGAGCCACTTCGAGAATCGGTGCGCGCTAGTGGCGAGTTCGCTCAACGACTTACGCGCGCGCTTGAGCCGCGTGCTCGCAGGTGAGACGCCGACCGATTACCTAACGAGTGTGCCGAATTCGAATTCGTCGGGTGAGGCGACGGATTCAGGTATCGAAATTCGCACAGGGATAGGGGAACGGTTACGGCGAAGTATTGGCGATGCGGGCCGTTATCGTGAAGAGCTGCGGCAGGTTGCGGCGCATTATGTAGAGGGCGCTGAAATTGATTGGGATAGCTTGCATCAAGGAGAGGCCAATCGCCGGATCTCGTTACCGACTTATCCGTTTGAGCAACGTTCTTTTTGGTTCAACTCCCCGAAGAACCCTGTCGCAGCGCGGCGACGGGAGGTGCTTGGACCGCTATTGGACGGGGCCGTTCCCAACTGGGACGCCGGGGGTCTGTTCGTGAAACGTCTCGATCCGGACGAGCGCATTTTGGCGGAGCACCAGGTGAGTGGGCGATCGATTTTACCGGGTGTGGCACATCTGGAGATGATCTACGAGGCGGCGCAGGCGCTGGCGCGAGGACGACGTGTGGTGCTGTGCTCAGTCGTGTGGTTACGGCCGTTGACGGCCGGGAACGGGGTACTCGAAGTTCACGTGTGGTTGCGACAGGAGGGTGGCCGTGTTCGGTTCACTGTGGAGAGTCGTCAGGAAGATGTGCCGGTCGTTTACTCCCAAGGCGAGGTGCGCTACGTGGATGGGCCGGCGCCAGCTGAGCGGTTGGACCTCGAAGCGCTGCGGCGGCGGTGCCTACAGGAGTTCGAACGAGAGACAGTTTATGAGCAATTCGCTCAGGCAGGTGTGGTGTATGGTCCTTTGTTCCGCACGGTCGAGCGGCTTTGGCTCGGGGTCGACGAACTCCTTGGAGAACTGAAACTCGCTGCGGGCAGCCTCGTCGAACTGGAAGCCTACACGCTACACCCCGGTTTTCTCGATGGCGCGCTGCAGGTGGCTGCCGGCGCGTTGCTTGCCGATGGCACGGCGCAGACTGGGCCGCAGTTGCCGTTCAGTGTCGAGCGGGTGGAAGTGCTCGGCTCGCTCGCGGAAAAAGTGTTCGTACATGTTCGAGGGCGCGCGGAGACCGGCGCCGAGATCGTGCTCGTTGATGATCAGGGGCGGGTTTGCGTGAGGCTTTCTGGTTATCTCACCCGCGCGCCGAGGGACCTGTTGGCGGATATCTGCTTTACCCCGAGTTGGGTCAAGAAAGAGTCCGTGGGTACGGAAAGTTTGAGCGCGCAGTCGGTCTGGCTCATATCTGGTGAACCGACGCTGCTCGAGGCCGCGCTCAAAAGCGAGCATCCGCAGGCTCATGAGATTCGCCTCACTGGGAAAAGGGGCCAGCGCGAGGAACGGGTCTGGACGGTCGACAGCGGCGACCCCAACGCTTGGTCGGCGGCGCTGCAGAATCTGCCGCGACCGGACTTGATCTATTTCATTACTGGGCATGTGGACGGTGGCGATGAGCTCGAGCGGGTTCGGTGTGGTCAAGAGCGAGGCGTATTGGCGCTTTACCGGCTAATCAAGGCTCTGCAGCACCATGGCTGGTGGGAGGCGGGCCTTAGGCTCAAGGTGGTCACTCGGGGAAGTTCGATCCTAACTGCTATCGAACAGGGTGAACCTTATTGTGCTGCTGTGTCGGGACTGACAGGATCGTTGGGTCGCGAGTACCCGGATCTGGAGACGGTCTGTATCGATGTCGGAGAGGTTACGCCCGAGACTGTAGCCTCGGCGGTGGCCGCGATTCAGAACGAGCCGGCGCACCGGTTAAGTCCGAAAGTAGCTTGGCGGACGGGACATCGGTATGAGTTGGCGCTCTGGCCGGTCGATACGGCGCAAGTTAAGTACAGCGCGTTCCAGCGCGAAGGGGTGTATGTGATCGTGGGCGGCGCCGGCGGTATTGGGCGGTCGCTAAGTGAGTACTTGATTCGAAAATACAGTGCGCGAATAGCGTGGATCGGGCGCACGCCGTCGGATCGCGAGATCGAACAAAAACGACAGGCCACCGTCTCTTTGGGCGGCGAGGTGATCTATCTCCAAGCGGATGTGACCAACCAACCTCAAGTGGAATCCGCCTTTGCCGCGGTGCGCACTCAGTGGGGCCGGATTGATGGAGTGGTCCATTCTGCGCTGGTGCTTCGCGATCGTCGCCTCGAGCGAATGCAGGAAGAGGAACTTTTGGCTGCGCTCGCTCCGAAGACTATCGGCATGGCAATTCTAGCCGGTGCGGCGAAGGCTGTCGGGACAAATTGGATGATGGTTTTTTCGTCGGTGCAGTCGTTCGGCAACAACACCGGCCAGAGCAACTACGCGGCTGCCAGCGTGTTCGAGGATACTTATGCACGGTGGGCCGCCCATTTGCACGGGCTGCCTATTCATGTGGTCAATTGGGGCTACTGGGGAAGTGTTGGCATCGTTGCGAGCGAACGCTACCGCTCTGCGCTGGCAAAGCTGGGCATGGGTTCGATCGAAGTGTCCGAAGGCATGGAAGCAGTCGAGCGCATCCTCGCGCACCGCGTGCCGCAACTCGCCGTCGTCAGAGCCTCCGTCTCGCTTTTGCAGGAGTTCGGTGCCGATTATGGTCGGCGAATCGTTGGCCAACATCGCGTCCAACGCTCCGTGTTCGAGGAGTTGACGCAAGCCATCGCGAGCAGCGAGACCAACAAAATAGTTCCCGACGCGGTGGCGGTCCAACGCGAACTGAACGGCCTTGCGGAACTGGAGCAGCTTGGGCGATTCGCGCTTGCCAGGCAACTCTCCAAACTATCCTTGATCCCGGCAACGGGCGAGTTCTTGGATTTGAACTACCTGGAGCGGCGCCTCGGGGTGATTCCGCGGCACAAGCGGCTGTTCGCCGCTTTGGTAGCGGTGTTGGCGAAGGCAGGTTTCATCGAATCGACCGTCGCGGGGTGGCGTGTCACGACGGCGCTGGAACGCGCTGAATCGGTTCCGTCGCCTGAATCATTTGCTGGCTTGAGTCAGCGCTATTCGGCGACCTATCCAGAATTTGCCGGGCATGCGGAATTGCTCGCGACTTGCGTCGAAGCCTTACCGGGAGTGTTGCGCGGCGCAACGCCGGCGGCGCAGGTTTTGTTCCCTGGTGGTTCATTGCGGCTGGTCGAGAAGATCTACAAAGGAACAACACTCGCCGATTATTTCAATCGCCTCGCCGCTTTCGCGCTGGAACGCGCAGTGGCGATCCGGCTGCGCGACCTGCCGCCGGGCGAAAAGATCAACATCGCGGAGGTTGGCGCTGGGACGGGCAGCACAACCGAATTTGTCGCTGCTGCGTTGGAGCGACGCGGGGATCGGATCGACTATGTCTATTCCGACGTATCGGCCGGTTTCAGGACGTATTTTCAAGATCACTTCGCGGACCGGTTTCCGTTCATGCGGTTCGCAGTGATTGATTTGGAACGCGGTCTCGCTGAGCAAGGGCTTAGCGCAGGCAGTGTGGACTTTGTGCTCGCAGCCAATGCGGTTCACGTAGCCAGCAATTTGCACCGCAGCCTCCAAATGCTGAAGGGTCTCTTGAAGCGGAATGGCATCCTGACTTTGATCGAATTTACCGAGGTGACGGTGTTTAACACCCTGACCTATGGTTTGCTTGATGGTTGGTGGCATTTCGAGGATGGCCAGCGACGCCTGCCCAGTGCGCCCTTGTTGAGTCGGGATCAATGGCGGTGCGCGCTAATCGAAGAAGGTTTTTGCCAAGTCACGGCCGCCGACGGAGCAGGACCGAGCGGTGTTGGCAAGTTTCAAAGCTTCCTTCTGGCGGAAAGCGACGGTGGCTTTATCGTCGGGAGCTCGGATTCCAGTCCAGCGGTGGCTACTGATTCTCCGGCGACAATTGTGCCGCCGATCGAGCGAATAGCGAAATCTGCCACAGATCCTAAGGACGGTCACCCTGGCGACGAACCTCTCTCAATTGCTGCGCCGGCGGCAACAACGGGAGACGATCAGGAACATTTGCACGCTCTGGTCGAAGAGCGCGTTTTTGCGGTGTTACGAAAGGTATTGCGTTTGGAGGTTTTCGATCTCTCTGCGGAGACGACGTTCGACCGTCTGGGAGTCGATTCGATAGTTGGCGTAACAGTCGTTGAGGCGCTGAATCAGGAGCTCGGAATGCAACTTCGGCCGGTGGATCTTTTCAACTACTCGACGACGCGGAGTCTGAGCGAGCGAATCGTCTCCGCTTATGGCGCGATCGTCCGGATGCACGTTCCTGGAGTTAAACGGTCCGCCGGCGGCGTCGTTAATGAAACCAGCGATTCCGGTGACAATCCCCCAGTGCGAGAAAACGCTGACAGCAACGCGACGACACCGACGATTCCGAAAGAAGCGGAGCTTACTCAGGCTCGCCCTGGCGACACCAGCGTGCCGAACGCCGAAGCGCGGGAATCAGTCATTACCTCCGAACGCGATGATTCGTACGCGCCGATCGCCGTTGTGGGAATGGCAGGCTGCTTCCCGGATGCCGCGAATGTCGAGGAATTTTGGGCTAATCTGGCGGTAGGTAAGGACTCGGTGACAGAGGTTTCCCGCTGGCGGCTCGAAGAGTTTTACAGCGAAGAGCGCGGGATTCCGGGGCGCAGCTATTGCAAATCGGGCGGATTCCTCTCCGAAATCGACAAATTCGATCCGCTCTTCTTCAATATTTCGCCACACGAGGCGCAGCTGATGGAACCGCAGCACCGCTTTTTTTTGATGGAGTGCTGGAAGGCGTTGGAAGACGCGGGTTACGGAAACCGCGAACTCAATGGCGCGCGGTGCGGGGTTTTCGTTGGTTGCTCGGGAGGCGACTACGAGCATGTGTTGCGCGAAGCCGGCCGGGACGGCGAAGCCTACTCGTTCATGGGCATGGCGCCGGCGATCCTCGCCTCGCGCATTTCTTACTGGCTTAACCTGAAGGGGCCCAGTCTGGCAATAGATACCGCATGCTCGTCTTCGGGAGTCGCGATTCATCTGGCGTCCGAAAGTCTCCGGCTCGGTACCAGCGATATGGCGCTTGCGGGAGGTGTGACGCTGATGACCACGCCCCGTTTCCATGTGTTAGCGAGCCAGACTGACATGCTCTCGGCGGAAGGGAAATGTAAGACTTTTGCCGACGGGGCCGACGGTTTCGTCCCCGGCGAAGCAGCGGCAGTCGTGGTCTTGAAACGGCTCGAGGATGCGACGCGCGACGGCGACCATATTTACGGCGTTATTCTCGGTTCGGCTATCAACCAAGACGGAAAAACGAACGGAATTACCGCGCCGAGCGGGCCGTCCCAAACGGCGCTGGCAACGGAGGTCTACGACCGCTACAGGATCCATCCGGAGACGGTCACCTACGTCGAATGCCACGGCACCGGGACGAAGATTGGCGATCCCATCGAGATCGGGGCGCTAACGGATGCATTTCTTCGCTTCACGGACAAGACGGGGTTTTGTGCGGTCGGCTCCGTCAAGACAAACATCGGCCACACGTTGATGGCGTCCGGTGTGGCAAGTGTCATCAAGGTGTTGCTTTCGCTCAAACACGGACAGATTCCTCCATCATTGCATGCCGCGCGGACCAGCCCGGGGATCAATTTTGCGTCCAGCCCATTTTACGTGAGCCGCCTTTTAAAGGGATGGGAACGGGCGTCCGATCAGCCGCGCAGGGCGGCCGTTAGCTCGTTCGGGTTCAGCGGGACGAATGCGCACATGGTCATTGAAGAGGCGCCGCCGCTGGCGTCTTTGTCTTCGGACCCAAAGCCATCCTACTTGGTAACCTTTTCGGCACGGACAGACTGGTCATTGTGGCGGCGGCTGGAAGATTTTGCTCGATGGTTGGAGGGCGCGGAAGACCAAGAAGCGGCGCTCGAGAGTATCAGCTACACGCTCAACTTTGGTCGCAGTCATTTTCAGAAACGCCTTGCCCTGGTGGTGAGCTCAGTGAGTGAATTGCGCGAGGCGATCCGCGATCAGCTTGCCGGCGAGATGCCTGCAAGCCCGGCATCCGGCGAATCAGGACCGATCTGCGCCGCCGACATTGTTTTGTATCGCGAAGTCCAACGCGCTTTGCTGAGCGAGCTGAAGTCCCTGGGTACCGGAAATAGAGAGGAGTACCGGGAAAAACTCCTCGCGCTAAGCCGCCTGTATGTGAAGGGCTATGAGATTGACTGGCAGACCTTGCATCGTGGCGAATCTTGCCGCCGGCTGTCTCTGCCGGCTTATCCGTTCATGCTCGAACGGTACTGGGTGGATGTGTCGCCGCTGCATCCGCCCCGCGAAGTTTCTGCCGCACCGGAGAATGAGTACCTCTTCGTTCGCCCTATGTGGCAGCCCAGACCTTCGCCCGATCCTGTGACGCAAGCGTTTGCTGACGC
>Ga0302324_100002107_pt1 | contig 46886 bp, 46 predicted proteins | sample Palsa_T0_1_FD_201949 | JGI IMG/M metagenome (GOLD analysis project Ga0302324, IMG submission 201949) | Peat permafrost microbial communities from Stordalen Mire near Abisko, Sweden - Palsa_T0_1 | ecosystem: Environmental > Terrestrial > Soil > Palsa > Peat permafrost | place: Sweden: Abisko... | reverse complement strand
TGTCATACACGACCCGCGAAATGCCTGCGGTCTCGTTGACGATTCGCCGCGAAACAAGCTCGAGAAACTCATAGGGCAAGCGCGCCCAGTGCGCCGTCATGAAGTCTACGGTCTCGACTGCGCGCAAGGCGATGACGAAATCGTAGCGGCGCCCGTCTCCCATGACGCCGACGGAGCGCACCGGCAGAAACACGGCAAACGCCTGACTCGTACGGTCGTACAGATCGTGGCGGCGCAACTCCTCCATGAAGATCGCATCGGCACTGCGCAGAAGGTCGAGATACTCCTTGCGCACCTCGCCTAGAACGCGCACGGCAAGCCCCGGTCCCGGGAACGGATGACGATGGACCATCGCGCGCGGCAACCCGAGCTCAACACCTAGCGCGCGCACTTCGTCTTTGAAGAGTTCGCGCAGCGGCTCGACGAGCCGCAAGCGCATGCGCTCGGGCAGGCCGCCCACATTGTGGTGCGATTTGATGACATGCGCCTTGCCGGTGCTGCCGCCGGCGGATTCGATGACATCCGGGTAAATCGTGCCCTGCGCCAGAAACTTCACGCCGGATATCTTATGGGCCTCCTCGTCGAATACTTCGATGAAGAGCCGCCCGATGATCTTGCGTTTCTCTTCAGGATCGGTGACGCCCGCCAGGGCGCCCAAGAAGCGCGCCGCGGCGTCCACGCGCACCACGTGCACGCCCAGGTGATCCGCGAAGGTACGCATGACCGCATCGCCCTCGCCCAGACGCAACAGACCATGGTCGACAAACACGCACACCAGCTGTGCGCCGATGGCCCGGTGCAGGAGCGCTGCGACGACGGCGGAGTCGACGCCACCGGAAAGGCCCAGCAGGACTGTGCCCTCGCCCACTTGAGCGCGCACGCGCGTCAGTGCATCGTCGATGATGTTGCCGATACTCCAGAGCGCATCGCAGCCGCAGATCTCGCGCACGAAACGCTCGAGGAGCCTCGCGCCCTGGCGCGTATGCGTCACTTCCGGATGGAATTGCACGCCGTAAAACCTGCGCTTCTCATCCACCATTGATGCTATCGGAATGGACTCGGTGGATGCCGTAACGCTGAACCCTTCGGGAACCGCATCAACATGGTCACCGTGGCTCATCCATACATCGAGCACGGCGTTGCCGCCGGCGTCGACTCGATCCTGCAGTTGATCAAGCAGTCGGCTCTCGCCCGACACGATCACTTCGGCATAGCCAAACTCACGTTCGGCGGACGGCGTGACGCGTCCGCCCAACTGCTTGGCCATGGTCTGCATGCCGTAGCAGATGCCAAGCACGGGCACACCCAGCGCATACACGGCAGCGGGCGCGTGCGGCGGCTCGGCGTCCATGACGGACTCGGGGCCGCCGGAGAGGATTACGCCGCGCGGCGCGAATTCGCGCACCTCGGCGTCGCTGGCGTCCCAGGGACGAATCTCGCAGTAAACGCCCGACTCGCGCACACGCCGCGCGATGAGTTGCGTGTACTGCGCACCGAAGTCGAGGATCAGTATCCGATCAGCATGGATGTCGGGAGCGCCCGTCATGACACCCGGTAGTTCGGCGCTTCCTTGGTAATGCTGACGTCGTGCACGTGGCTCTCGCGCACGCCAGCGTTGGTGATGCGCACAAAATGGGGCCGCGTACGCAGTTCCGATATATCGCGGCTGCCGGTATAGCCCATCGCCGCGCGCAGTCCTCCGGCGAGCTGCTGCAGGATGGTCACGACGCTGCCCTTGTAGGGCACGCGGCCCTCGACGCCCTCGGGCACGAGCTTTTCAAGCTCGGTTGTGGTGTCCTGAAAGTACCTGTCGGCGGAGCCGAAGCGCTCCGCCATCGCGCCGAGTGAGCCCATGCCGCGATAGGATTTATAGGATGCGCCCTGATAGAGCTCCACTTCGCCCGGGGATTCTTCGGTTCCCGCGAAGAGCGAGCCGATCATTACGGCGTGCGCGCCCGCGGCAATCGCCTTCGCGACATCTCCGGAGTAGCGGATCCCGCCGTCGGATATGACCGGCACGTCCGCATCGCGCAGCGCCGCTGCGATGTTCGCAACCGCGGAGATCTGCGGCACACCCACTCCGGCGACGACCCGCGTCGTGCAGATGGAGCCCGGCCCGATGCCGACCTTGACGGCGTCCGCACCGGCATCAACCAAGGCGCGCGCCGCGTCGGCGGTCGCGATGTTGCCGGCAATCACCTGCTGCTCGGGCCAGCGGCTCTTGACGCGCGCAACCATCTCAAGCACGCCGCGCGAATGCCCGTGAGCCGTGTCGATCACCACGACATCGACCCCCGCCTGGCGCAGCGCAGCGACGCGATCGAGCGTATCGGCCGTGGTGCCGACGGCCGCGCCAACGCGTAATCGCCCGCGCTCATCCTTGCAGGCGCGCGGAAACTCCGTGGCCTTTTGAAAGTCCTTCACTGTGATCATGCCTACGAGCTCGTGCTCGCCGTTGATGACTAGCACCTTCTCGATGCGGTGGCGGTGCAGGAGGCCGAGGACCTCGGACTTGGGCGCGTTCTCGCGCACCGTGACAAGGCGCTCCTGCGGAGTCATCACCGAGGAAACCGGCGCGTCGAGCTTCTCTTCAAAGCGCAGATCCCGGTGCGTGACGATGCCGACCACTTTTCTGCCCATCACGACCGGCACGCCCGAGATTCCGCGGCTCTTTGTAAGCTCGAGCACCTGACGGATCGTCATGTCGGGCGCCACGGTAATCGGATCTTTGATGACGCCGCTTTCGAACTTTTTGACGCGCCCGACCTCGAGCGCCTGCGCCTCGATCGATAGGCTCTTGTGCACGATACCCATGCCGCCTTCCTGGGCGATCGTGATCGCGAGACGCGCCTCTGTCACGGTATCCATGGCGGCGGACAGGAGCGGAACATTGAGGCGAATGCGGCGCGTAACCGCCGTGGACAGGTCGACCTCGCGCGGCAGAACTTCCGAGTAGGCCGGAACTAAGAGAACATCATCGAAGGTCAGGGCTTCTTCGAGGATACGCATGGATGCCGCGGGAGCCCATAAGGCTCTGGGTAAACCGCCTATTCTACGCACCTCTTCTGCACGCGTAAACCGCGTGCGAGAGGAAATTAGGTCTTGCGCCGCACCCTGGCGGCCTTCTTGGCAATACGCTTGCGCTTCTTCATAGGTCGCGGTGCCGTACGCACCTTGCCGGCTCTGACCGCCGCGCCACTGCGTCCTAACGCCACGGCCGCCGGGTCTCGGCCGTCGGGTAGCAGGTCGCCTTTGTGAGGCTTGCCCACGGCCGAATCAACGATGAATTCCGCAAGCGAATCCAGCTCGCGTGCGTATTTGCTTGGGCGCTTAGACATAGGCCACGAGTATCGCACTTCACGGCCGCAGCGCATATTTCGGCTTGTCTGAACCGACTCACTAACCTATGTTCGCGCGCATGAGCATCGCCCCCCCAGGCTCCGATGGGCCTGCGCGCAAGGTCTACACAATCTCACAGCTGAACGCCGAGGTGCGCCTGCTCCTCGAGCGCGGCCTCGGCGTCGTCTGGGTCGAAGGAGAGCTTTCGAATCTCTCGCAGCCGGCTTCCGGTCACTGGTACTTCTCGCTCAAGGACCGCGCCGCGCAGATCCGCTGCGCCATGTTCCGGCAGCGAAACATCGCGGTGGGCTTCGCGCCGCGCGCCGGCCAGCTAGTGCTCGCGCGCGGACGCGTCAGCGTGTACGAGGCGCGCGGCGACTATCAGCTGATCGTTGAACACCTGGAAGAGGCAGGTGTCGGAGCCCTCAGACGCGACTTCGAAAAGCTCAAGACCAAGCTTGCCGCCGAGGGCTTATTTGCTCTCGAGCGCAAACGAGCGCTGCCGGCTTTTCCCCAGCGTATCGGCGTCGTTACTTCACCGACGGCGGCGGCGCTGCGTGACATCCTGCACGTGCTGGCACGGCGCTTTGCGCCCGCGAGCGTGCTCATCTATCCGACGCCGGTGCAGGGCGCGGCGGCGGCGCCCGGTATCGTCGCTGCTCTCGAGCTCGCCTCGAGCCGCGCCGAATGCGACGTGCTCATCCTGGCGCGCGGCGGGGGTTCACTCGAGGACCTGTGGGCCTTCAATGACGAGCGCGTCGCCCGCGCCATCCGCGCTTGCGCCGTGCCCGTGGTCACGGGCATCGGCCACGAGATCGACTTCACCATCGCGGATTTTGCCGCGGATGCGCGCGCCCCGACACCCTCCGCGGCTGCGGAGAGCGTGGTGCCCGATCGACACACCTGGGTCGCGGCCCTCGGGCGTTCGGCCCATCGGCTGGAGGCGGCGATGCGCCGCGAACTGCGTGGCGCCGCAAGCCGCCTCGATACCGCCCTGCAGCGCCTGTCGCTGGCACACCCGGGCGTGCGGCTCGCCCAGCAGCAGCAGCGCCTCGATGACCTCGAGCAGCGCATCGCCCATGCGCTCGCGGCGCAACTGCACAATAAGCGCGGTCGCCTGGCGGATGCGTTTGCCCGCCTCGTGCGTAATTCTCCGGACCGGACGGTCCGCGACCTGCGCGTGCGTCACGAACTCATCGCCGGACGCCTGCGCCACGCGCTCCTCGCGTGTTTGGCGCGTGCCGAGCATCGCCTGAGTCTCGCGCAGCGCACTCTGGATGCGGTCAGTCCCCTGGCCACTCTGGCACGCGGCTTTGCGATCATCACGCGGCCCGCGGACGGCGCACTCATCGGGGATGCCTCGCGCGTCAATGTTGGCGATGAGATCGAGGCGCGGCTCGATCGCGGGCGGCTGCGTGCGCGCGTGCTGGGTAAAGGGTGAGATTGTGAGAGAACTGCACCTGTGCGTGCGCGCTATCGCGGTGCTCGCCGTCGTTTTCCCCTGGAGGCTCGCCGTCGCGGCGCCAGAGCTGCCGCAGATGAGCGTCGTGCCGGGCGGAGTACTCAGCGTGCACCTCGATGCGCCCGAGACTCCCACGCCCATCGTGACATTTGGCGGCAATCGAACGCTCGTGCTCAAAGTTGGCGAGGGCTGGCTCGCCATCGTGGGTCTGCCGCTGTCGGCGGTGCCCGGAACCGCGAGCGTTCTTGTGCATAGCGGCGATGCACCCGAAGAGCGCATCCAATTTCAGATCACGGCCAAGGAATATGCGACACAGTCACTGAAAGTCGCGCCGGGCAAGGTCAATCTCTCCAAGAAGGACCTGGCGAGGAGCGCACGCGAACACGCGCGCATTGCCGCGGAATTCGCCACCTTCACTGAGATCCCACCGCCGACCCTGCGGCTTCTGCAGCCCGTCCCCGGCGTGCGCTCGAGCTCATTTGGTTTACGACGAATTTTCAATAACGAGCCGCGCAGCCCGCATACCGGGATGGACATCGCGGCGCCTACGGGCACGGAAGTGCGCGCCGCGGCGGACGGCCAGGTGCTCGAAACTGGCAATCTGTTCTTCACCGGCAACACCATAATCCTCGATCACGGCGAGGGGTTCATGACCTTGTATGCGCACCTGAGTGCGATCGACGTCGCGCCGGGCGCGGTTGTGAAGACGGGCCAGGTGATCGGCAAGGTGGGCGCTACTGGGCGCGTCACCGGTCCGCATCTGCACTGGGCGGTGGTGCTAAACCAAGTCGACGTTGATCCGGCGCTGTTTCTCGCGCCCGAACCTTAAAGATCAATCGCGCCGCTAGCGCTCCGAGCGGCGCTTGCGACGCTCGTAGGGGTTTTCGTCAGTGCGAAACTCGACTGCGACAGGCGTTGCAAATAAATCGAAGGTCTTGCGGAACACATTCGCCAGATAGCGCCGGTATGCCTCCGGCACGGAGGTCGTCTGATTGCCGTGCACGATGATGCGCGGTGGATTCTTGCCGCCTTGGTGGGCGTAGCGCAGCTTGATGCGCCGCCCGCGGACGAGCGGCGGCTGGTGCGCCTCGAGCGCCTGCTCGAGCGCGCGCGTCAGAAGCGGCGTCGTCATCTCGCGAAAGGCCGCATCGTGCGCGCGCACCGTGGCGCGCACGAGCTCGCCGACTCCCGTGCCGTGGCGCGCGGAGATGAAGAGTTTCGGAGCGAACTGCACGAAATCGAGCTTCAGATCGAGCTGACGCCGGATCTGCGTGCGCTGGTCTTCCTCGATGCCGTCCCATTTATTGACGGCGATGATGAGCGCCCGCCCACGCTCGAGTGCAAGCCCAAGGACGCTCGCGTCCTGCTCGGCGATGGCGTCGTGGGCGTCGAGGACGAGAATGACGACGTGCGCATCCTCGATTGCCTGCAGTGTCTTGGCAACGCTTACGCGCTCGACGACATCCTCAACTTTGGAGCGGCGCCGCACGCCTGCCGTGTCGATGAGCACGAAATCGCGCTCATCTTTGCGAAACGGGACGAGAATGCTGTCGCGCGTGGTGCCGGGGCTTTCGTTGGCGATCACCCGCTCATCGCCGAGCAGGCGATTGACCAGCGTCGACTTGCCGACATTGGGCCGCCCGATGACGGCAACGCGGATGGCGTCATTGAATTCGGCGCGCTCCGAGCCCGCATCAAGCCCTGCGAGTACCTGTTCGATGAGCTCGTCGCAGCCTTGATCGTGACTAGCGGAAATCGCAAAGGCCTCGCCCATCCCGAGCGCGTGAAAATCGGCGGCGGCGACGCCCGGATCCAGTCCTTCCGCCTTGTTGATCGCCAAAAAGACGGGCTTGCCCGCGCGATGCAGTTCGCGCGCGACGAATAAATCCTGTGCCGTAAGTCCGGCGCGTGCATCCGCCAGCAGCACCAAGCGATCCGCTTCCTCAACCGCGCGCTCGGTCTGGATGCGCATCTGCGCCTCGACGCCGACGGGATTTTCGATGAGGCCGCCGGTATCGATCACGACGTAGCTGCGGCCGCCCGAGCGCCCGTAACCGTACTGACGGTCGCGCGTAACGCCAGGCACGTCCGCCACGATCGCATCGCGCGTGCCGGTCAGTGCATTGAAAAGCGTCGACTTGCCGACATTAGGGCGACCAACGATGGCAACAACCGGCAGCAAATTCCCTCACTGACCGGTCGCGGTATCGTTGCCGGGCGGCGCTTGCGGCGCGGCGGGCTCGGCAGGCTTTGCAGCCGGCGGCGCGGGCACTGCGGCGGGTGGCGCAGTCGCAGGCGCCGGGGCCGGGGCCGGCGGCGCGGCATGCTTGGCATGTCCGGGCAGCGGAGTCACGCGAAAGGCATTGATGCGACCGCGATCATTGATGACCAGAACAAGGTTGCCCGCCACGACTGGCGCATTGCTGATACGGAACTTTCCGGTCGAGACGCGCGCCGCAAGCGCGCCGGTGGTTTTGTCGAGCCAATGCACATAGCCTTGATAGTCAGCCACCACCACGGCGTCATCGGACACCGCGGGCCCGGAGAGCCCGCGATTCAGGAGCACCTTCTGCTGCCAAACCTGCGCACCCGTACGCCGCGTAAGAGCGGTGATCTCCCCGTCGGCGCTCGCCATGTACACGTTGTCATCGTCAATGCCGAGGCTGCGATAGCTCGAGGCGTCGTGCGACCACCACACCTGTCCCGTATCGAGCGCGAGCATGGCAACCTTGCCCTGGAAGCCGACTACGAATACATCCTCGCCGGACACTCGCACCGCCGAATCAATATCGACCAGGCGCTCAAGCTCCGTGCGTCCGCGCGGTGGCGCCACCGGCGTTTCCCACGCAATCGTGCCGTCGATGGAGTTGACGGCCACCACCTTGCCGTTGTCGAAGCCACAGATCGCCATATCGCCCGCAATGGTCGGGCGCGCGACGCCGCGCAATGACAGCCGTGGCACAGCCTGCTCCTGCTGCCACAGCTCCTTGCCGTCCGCAAGCGCAAGGCCGCGCAGCTTGCCGTCGGCCGTTCTCACCACGACTGCGCGCGGGCCGATAGCGGGAGCCGAGAGGATCTCGCCGTTCACCAGCACCCGCCAGCGCACCTTGCCGCTTGCGGCCTCGAGCGCAATCACATCGCCGTCGCTCGAGCCGACGACGACGAGGTCCGCCCCGACGGCCGTCGCACCACCAAGCGGCGCCTTGGTCTTGGTGCGCCAAATTTGATGGCCGGAGGCAAGCTGGAAAGCCGCGACGTCGCCTTTGCGGCCCGCGGCGTACACGCGGTCACCGTCCACCGTAAGTGCCAGCCCGAGCCGCAGCGGCACTTTGGCTCCGCCGACGTCGTCGCCCCAGACGCGCTCGACGCGCAGGGTTTCGTGCACGTCAACAAGTTTCGCAGGCTTATCAGGATCCTTGTCCTTCGAAGAACACGCGGCGAGCGCGGCGAGGCAGGCGATGACAATAATGCGGCGCATTGCCTATTTTGCCCCGCTGGCGGCGTGCGGCGCCGGCTCGTCCGCGACGAGATCGCCGATCTTCAAATCGAGCCGCTCCGGATCCACGGTGCCGGCGACATCTGCCGCACGTGCGGCGCGGTATTCTTTGAGCGCGGATACGAAGTCCTTTTTTGCCTCGAAGGCATCGCCGCGCACTTCGTGATAGCGCGGCGCAAAGCTGCCCGGATCAACCGCGGCAAGCGTGGCAAGGGCGATGTCGGGTGCATTCTGCGCGATCTGGACGCGCGCGAGGCGCTCGCGCGCAACGAGCGCAAGCGCGCGATCGGGCGTTCTTTCCATGACGCTCTTCAAGCTGGCCGCGGCTTTATCAAGCTCGCCCGCATCCACAAATGCGCGCGCCGCAACGAGATTCGCCTCGTCAAGGTACGGGGACTTGGGCTGCTGGCGCTGCAGATTCTCTATCATTGCAACCGCCCGCGCAGTCTCACGATGGCCGAATGCCTCCGCGATCTGGCGCGATTGCGCGCTCGCCTGAGTTGCGAGTCCATCGGCACGTGCCTGCCACCAATGCCAGCCGGCGAGCAGCAGCGCGCCACCGGCGATCCCGGCCGCGATCCACGGGCCGTTCGTCTTGAGCTGCGTTTTCAGCCATTCCCATTGTTCTTTTTCCGACAGATAATCGTCCACTCAGCCTCCTTCAGCACACTCTAACCGCTGCCCGCGCGGCTCGTCAGCCGCACCAGGAGCTCTTCCACCTTTGATGCCAGCTCGATTCGCGGGCATTCCGTCTGACCTGTCTCGTGGCGCAAAGGTTTCATGGCGATGACGCCGCGCGCCATCTCCTCCTCGCCGCAAATCAGCGCGAGCGCCGCGCCGCTCTTGTCCGCGCGGCGGAACTGCGCCTTGAAATTGCCGCCGCCCAGATTGAACTCGAATCTGCGGTGCGGCAGTGCATCGCGCAGCTCTTCGGTCATTTGAATGGCGGCACCGCACTCCGCCGCACCATTCACGATGACATACACATCGGGCGGCGCCGGGCTCGGCACGCGCGCCGCCTGCACCATCAGTTCCACGACTCGCTCGATGCCGAGGGCAAAGCCCACGGCCGGCGTCGTCTCTCCGCCCAGTTGCGCAATCAGTCCGTCATAGCGTCCGCCCGAGCACACAGCATCCTGCGCCCCGAGCGCATCCGTGATCCACTCAAAAACGGTGCGCGAATAATAGTCGAGCCCGCGCACCAGGCGCGGATTCACGCGATACGCGATGCCGATGCCATCAAGTGCGGCGGTGAGCCCAGCGAAATGCGCGCGCGAGGGCTCATCGAGGTGATTGCTCAGAAGTGGAGCGCCGGCGATGACTTCGGCCATCTGCGGATTCTTGCTGTCGAGAATGCGCAGCGGATTCCCCTGGAGACGGCGGCGGCTGTCCGCGTCGAGCGCGCTCTCGTGGCGACGGAAATAGGCGACCAGGATCTCGCGGTAATCGCGGCGCGCCTCGGGCGTGCCGAGCGAGTTGATCTCCAGGCGCACGCCAGACAGTCCAAGTCTGCGCCAAAGGCGCGCGGTGAGCGCGATGAGCTCGGCGTCGACGTCGGGACCGGAGAATCCGATGGCCTCGACGTCGAGCTGATAGAACTGCCGATAGCGTCCCTTCTGCGGGCGTTCGTGCCGAAACATCGGGCCGATGCACCAGAGTTTGTGGCGCGCGCCGCGCAACAGGCCATTTGAAATTGCGGCGCGCACGATGCCCGCCGTCGCCTCGGGCCGCAGGGTGAGGCTCTCGCCGCCCTGATCGGTAAAGGTATACATCTCCTTCTCAACGACATCAGTGAACTCGCCGATCGCGCGCTTGAAGAGCTCGGTGTGCTCGAGGAGCGGGACGCGGATCTCTTCATAGCCATAGGAGTTCGCAACCTCGCGCGCGCACGCCTCGAGGTGCTGCCATGCAGGGATGTGCGCGGGCAGCACGTCGTTCATTCCACGAATGGCCTGGATCTGCTGCGCCACGCCTCAACCTTTTCTCAAAACCCACCACACGACCCCGAGCAGCACCAAACCGATCAGCGCAAAGAGCGCGGGCACGGCGAAGCGGCGCACGTCCGCGAGCGGATCGACTTTCGGGGGCCGCGGCAGATCCGGCAGCAAACTGCGCGCCGTCTCGTTATACAAGGCGATGAGCTCATCGCTCTTCTCCCCCACAAGCTCGCTGTAGCGGCGGATGTGCCCGCGCGTGAAGACTGGCGCGCCGAAAATCTCGAAGTCCTCCGCCTCGAGCGCGACCACGCTTTTCGGATCGACGTGCAGTTTCTCCGAGGCCTGCGCGGGGGTGAGGCCGATGCGCTCGCGCGCCGCGCGCAACCGCGCGCCGATGCCACTCTGGCGAGCGCCGGGGACATCAGGTGTCATAGTGCGCTAGGGGCCGGGGTTGTGGTTGAGATCGGCGAGCGCGCGCGTCTGGTCCGAGGACGGGAAATCCATGCGCAGCGCACGTGAGTAGTGCTCGGCGGCGACGCGGTCGCCCATGGCGCGCGCAATGCGCACGCCCAGGAGCAAAAGGTCGGGCGTCGCTTCGAAGCTGTCGGTGTAATGGGTAATCGCCGCGCGCGCATCGTTCAGATGCCCGCGCTCGAAATCCAGATTTGCCAGCTGATACGCCGCCTCACCGAAATTGGGTTTGACAGTGAGCGCCTTTGACAGGTACTCCTTCGCCTCGTCGTCGCGGTGCGCCGCATGCAGGCACACGCCAATGTTCGTATAGGCCGCCTCCGGAGTGCGATACAGCGGATTCTTCGCCGCCTGGAGGAAATACTTGACGCCCTCCTCGGTGCGCGATGACCTGCAAAGGAACACGGCGTAGTTGTTGGCGACCTCAGGATCATTTGGGCCATAGCGCAAGGCCGTGCGGTACTCCTCATCCGCGTGCGTCATGTCGCCGAATCGTTCGTACATTAGCCCTAGCGCACTGTGTACCTTGGGACTGCGCGGATTTTCGCTCTGCGCCCGCAAGAGTTTCTCTTTCGCAACGGCAAGATCGCCTTTTTGCAGATACCCGAGCCCGAGCTGCACGTTGTAGCCCGCCGCCTCGTCATTGGTGCTCTGCGGATGCGGCACGGAACTGCAGGCGCCGAGCATGGCAAGCAGCGCAGCCGTGGCGCTCCGGGCGTGCGGCGGATGGGCGTTCATGGCAGCACCGCTACATTCATGAGTTTGTTTCCCAAACGCGCGGTCGTGCGGTCGATCACACGGCCGGCCAGCTGTCCGCAGGCGGCGTCGATGTCATCGCCGCGCGTGCGCCGAATGGTCGCAAGCACGCCGCGCCCGACGAGCTCATCGCGAAAGCGCTCGATGACCTGCGGCTCGGAGCGCCGATAGTGCGTGCCGGGAAAGGGATTGAAAGGAATGAGATTGACCTTGGCCGGATGACCCTTCAAAAGTGCAGCGAGCGCGCGTGCCTGGCTTACCGAATCATTGATGCCCGCGAGCATGACGTACTCGAAGGTGACACTGCGCCCGTTCTGTTCATCAATATAGTGCCAGCAGGCATCCAATAATTCAGCGATCGGATGCTTCTTGTTGATGGGCACGAGTTCATTCCTGAGCTCATCATCCGGCGCATGCAGCGACACGGCGAGCGCGCAGTTGACTTCCTGCGCAAGCTTCCAGATCTGCGGCGCAAGCCCCGAAGTGGAGAGCGTCACGCGGCGCCGCGAGAGGTCAAAACCGAAGTCATCGAGGAAGATGCGCAGCGCCGGCACCACGGCGCGGAAATTGGCGAGCGGCTCACCCATGCCCATGAGCACGACATTGGTCACGATGCGCTCGCCCGGCAGGCCCGTCTGCGGGCCTTCGCCGAGCTCACGCTTGGCGAGCCATACCTGGCCCACGATCTCCGCCGTCGAGAGATTGCGATTGAAGCCCTCCTGTCCCGTAGAGCAGAAGGAACAGTCGAGCGCGCAGCCCACCTGCGAGGAAATGCACAGCGTGCCCCGGTCCTCCTCCGGGATGAACACCATCTCAAAGGCCTGCGCGGCATCGGCCTTCAGGAGCCATTTGCGCGTGCCATCTGCGGAAGCCTGGACGCGCACGATTTCGGGAGTGCGCACTTCGGTGCGCTCATCCAATACCTTACGAAAATCCTTGGCGAGGTCGGTCATCTCCTGGATCCGTCCCTCGCCTCTTTTGTAGAGCCAGTGCATGAGCTGGCGCGCGCGAAAGGGCTTGCTCCCGAGCTCGAGAACGAGCGCCTCGAGGGATGCGCGCTCCAGACCCAGCAGATTCACTCGTTCGGGCGCGCTTTGGATCATGGGCAGAGCATTCAGCACAAGGTCAACCGCGCGGATAGACTTCAGTGGAACGGAAGAAGAATGCAATCTCCTGCGCCGCGGTCTCCGCCGCATCCGAGCCATGCACCACGTTGCGCTCTATGCTTTCGGCGAGATCCGCGCGAATCGTGCCCTTGGCAGCCTTTTTGGGATCCGTCGCGCCCATGATTTCGCGATTCTTCGCGATAGCGCCGTCGCCTGCGAGCACCTGCACCACGACGGGGCCGGAAGTCATGTAGCGCACCAGATCCGCGTAGAAGGGCCGCTCCTTGTGCACGGCGTAAAACGCGCGCGCATCGCGCTCGTCGAGCTGTATCATGCGCGCCGCGATGATTCTGAGCCCTGCCGCCTCGAAGCGCCGGTAGACCTCGCCGATGAGATTGCGGGCGACTCCGTCAGGTTTGACTATGGATAGCGTGCGCTCAAGCGGCATTCGATGATCCCTTCGCGGAAAAAAGTGAACCCCCCATCAAATGCCGGAGCGCCTGGGCACGCGGCACGGCGCGTGAGTCTACTCCGCAGGAGACGCCCGGCAAAATAAGCCGGGGCGGCAATTTAGACGGAGAAGCTCTCCCCGCAGCCGCATTCGCCCTTTACGTTGGGGTTCTTGAAGCGAAAAGCCTCATTAAGCCCTTGCTTCACGAAGTCGATGACCGTGCCGTCGATGAGTGAAAGACTCGTAGGATCGACAAACACCTTCACGCCGCGATCTTCGAACACGACGTCATCCGGAAGCGCGGCATCGGCATAATTGATGACGTAGGCAAAGCCCGAACAACCGGTTTTGCGGACGCCCAAACGCAGGCCGACACCGGCCCCACGAGCGAATAAAAAGCTCTGCACGCGATGTGCTGCGGATTCAGTAAGCGATATCGCCATCGTGTTCGGAAAAGTCTCCGTTTCACCATTCTACGCTGACTGGCGGCCTCAATATAAGACACGCTTGCAGCGCATCTTCGACCACGAGCAGCCGTCCAAGTTTCTCCACCGGCACATCGAGCGCCTGGGCCCACTCGCCCGGTGCACCGAGGTCGAGCCCGGTTACTGCATGGCCAGGCAGGCGCCCGGTAAGCCAAGCGGTCACCGCCAGAGTATGAGGGCAGCCTAGGGCCTGGAAACGTGCATCTCTCACAATGCCGTCCTCGATGCGCAGATGGAAGCGCACCCAAACCAGCCCATCCGCTCCTCCAGCCTCACCCCGAATCACTCCGGGCACGTCTGGCAGCACGCCGGCTCCCGGCAGGTCGGTGAAGAGGCGCCGTGTCAAAGGGCTTAATATGTCAAACTCCAAAATGCCGCTATCGAGCGGCAAATTGTGCTTATCAGAGGTGATCTTCTTCGAAAATGCTGCTGGAGAAGTCGCCCGCAAGCGGAGCACTTCCCGGGACACAGTGTCGATCGCCCGATCGATATCCGATTCCGTGGTCCCGCGGCCCAAGCTCAAGCGCAGCGTGCTTTGCGCAAGCGCGCTGCTGCGGCCCAGGGCGCGCATTACATAGGAAGGCTCGCCACTGGCCGAACTGCAGGCAGAACCCGTGGCTACCGCAAGCTCCGTGAGGCCGGTTACGAGGCTTTCCCCCTCCACACCCTCAAAGGACACCGAGAGAATGCCCGGGACTCGCATGGCTTCGGCGCCATTCAAGTGCACACCCTCGAGGCGCGAAAGTCCGCTCCAGAGCCTATCGCGCAGGCGCGCGAGGCGCTCGGGTTCGCCATGGCGCGTGCGGGCCAGGGTGCAGGCGAGCCCGAACCCGACCATCTGGTGCGTGGGCAGCGTGCCGGGCCGCAAGCCACGCTCCTGGCCGCCACCGAAAACCACCGGACGCAAGCGCGCACGACTTGCCGTGCGCACGTAGAGCGCACCAATTCCCTTGGGGCCATAGAGCTTGTGCGCCGTGAAGCTCAGGAAATCGACAGGCAGAGCCCCTACATCAACGGCAAGCCTGCCCACCGACTGCGCGGCATCGGTATGCAAGAGGATGCTGCGCTCGGCGCATAGAGTGCCGAATGCCGCGATGTCCGATACGACACCGATCTCGTTGTTGACCTGCATTAGGCTGACGAGCGCGGTGTCGGCGCGCAGCGCTGCGGCAAGCGCCTCGGGCGTGATCCGTCCACTGCGGTCCGGTGCGAGGTAGGTGACCGCAAACCCTTCCTTTTCCAGCTGCCGGCACGGATCGAGCACCGCGCGGTGCTCAGTGCGAGAGGTAACGATGTGGCGGCCGCGATCGGCACCGGCGCGGGCCGCACCTAAAATCGCAAGGTTGTTGGACTCGGTGGCGCCGGAAGTAAAGATAATTTCGGAAGGCTCCGCACCGATCAGCGCCGCGACTTCGTCGCGCGCGCGTTCGACGCGCGCACGTGCGCGCCGCCCCATTCCATGGGTACTCGATGCGGGATTGGCGAAATCGCCGCCTTCACTCAAGCATTCGCTCATCGCCTGGGCGACGAGCGGATCCACCGGCGTCGTCGCCGCATAGTCCAAATATATGGGCGCCGCCCTCATGAATGGCGCGTCCCGGCCGGACGGCGGCGCTTCTGCACGGCAGTCAAAAAACCGCGCAGAATGTTGACCTCGTTCTTATCGGGCTCGGCGCGCTGCAGGAGCCGCCGCAGCCGGGCCATGAGGTGCGTACCGCTTTCGGTGCGATCGCGAAAGTCGACTTCCTCGAGCACTGCCGCCCAATGCTCATAGAGGAGCGCAAGATCAGAGGCCGATGCGAGTGGCACGGCGCGGCCCTCAGCGGCAGGGGTCGCGCGGCGCGCACAGAAGAGTTCATAGGCCATGATCTGCACCGCCATCGCAAGATTGAGGGACAGATAGCTCTCGTTTGCGGGAATGCGGATCAAAAGGTGCGCGACCTCCAGGTCCTCGTTGGTAAGTCCGGTGCGCTCGGCGCCGAAGAGAAGCGCCACGCTCGAGTGCGACGCCTCATGGATAAGCCGCGGGGCGGCCGCGCGCGCTTCGATGATACGGAAATTCTGGTCGCGATGGCGCGAGGTCGTGGCGGCGATGAAGCCGCAGCCCTCGATGGCTTGTGCCAGCGTATCAACCACGCGCGCCATCGCCAGCACGTCGTCGGCGCCTGAGGCGCGCGCCAAGGCGTCCGGATGCGGGAAGAGCTTGGGCCGCACCAGCACGAGCTGCGTCAGAGCCATGTTCTTCATGGCGCGCGCACAGGCGCCGATATTGCCCGGATGCGAGGGTTCAACAAGTACGATGCGGATCAACGGATGCTATCCTCAACTGCATATGCAGCCACTTCTCAACATTGCCGTACGCGCGGCGCGTCGCGCGGGCGAGATCATCGTTCGCAGCATGTCGCGCCTCGACAGCCTGCAGATCGCATCGAAGGGCCGCAATGATTTCGTCACTGAAGTCGACCACGCCGCCGAACGTGAGATTATCGCCGTCATCCACAAGGCCTATCCCGATCATGCCATTCTCGCCGAGGAAAGCGGCGCCAGCGGCGAGGACGATACGCTGTGGATCATCGATCCGCTCGATGGCACGACGAACTTCGTGCACGGCAACCCGGTCTTTTGTGTCTCCATCGCCTGCCAGCACAAGGGCAAGCTCGAGCACGCCGTCATCTACGACCCCCTGCGCCAGGAGCTCTTTACCGCCTCGAACGGCGGGGGAGCGCACCTGGACAACCGCCGCATGCGCGTCACGTCGCAGCGCACGCTCGACGGTGCGCTCATAGCCACGGGCTTTCCCTACCGCGCAAATACGCGCTACATCGATGCCTACATGGCGATGCTGAAGACCGTGATGATGAAGTCCGCAGGCGTACGGCGCGCGGGCTCGGCAGCGCTTGATCTGGCCTATGTCGCGGCCGGTCGGGTCGATGCCTTCTGGGAAATCGGCCTGTCGCCCTGGGATACCGCCGCCGGCACGCTCCTCATCCAGGAGGCGGGCGGGCGCGTCGGCACGTTCACAGGAGAGGTCTATACCCAAAAGGGCAATATTGTCGCCGGCGCACCGCGGGTGTACACGGCGCTGCTTGCGGCGCTCGCGCGCCATGTGCCCAAGGACCTGCGCGAGGACTGACGCGCTGTCTAGGCCGGGACCGGCTTCCCGAGCGGGCTGCGCTTGAAGCCGTACAGGAAGTACACGATCGCCCCGATCACGGTCCACACCCAGAAGCGTGCCTGCGCAATCCCGGGCAGGCTTATAAAGAGATAGCCGCACCCCAGGATCGCAAGAATGCCGACGACGTTGACGGCCGGGCAGCGAAAGGGCCGCGGACGATCCGGCTGCGTTTGTCGCAGCACCACCACCGCCACACTGACTGCGATGAATGCGAAGAGCGTGCCGGTGTTGGAGAGCTCCGCGATCGCTGAGACCGAGAACAATCCGGCGATCACGGCGACGAGAACGCCGGTGACAGCGGTCACGAGGTGCGGCGTCTGGAAGCGCTTATGCACGCGGCTGAACACCTCCGGAAGGAGTCCGTCGCGCGACATCACAAAGAAGATACGCGACTGCCCGAAAAGCATCATCAGCACCACGGTCGGCAGCGCGACGACGGCAGCGAGCGCGACGAGATTGCCGACGGTTGGGAAGCCCAGGTGCCGCAGGATGTAGGCGAGCGGCTCCGTGTTGCCCACGAGCTGCTGAAAGGGCGTTGAGCCGATGGCGCCTGCGGCGACGAGTACATAGAGAAGCGTGCACACACCGAGGGATCCCAGGATCCCGATGGGCACGTTGCGATTGGGATTGCGCGTCTCCTCCGCCGCGGTCGCCACCGCGTCAAATCCCACATAGGCGAAGAAGATGAGCGCCGCCGCCGCCATCACGCCCTTCGCCATGCCGTCGACCTCGTGGGATGCGAAGCCGTAGGGCATGAAAGGGGTGAATTGTGCCCAGTCGATCTTGGGAATTACGATGAAGATGAAGGCGGCGAGCGCGCAGAGCTTCACGACCACGAGCACCGAAGTCACGGCGGCGCTCGCGCGAGTGCCGATGATGAGGAGCGCCGTCACAATCAGCACCGCGCCCGCGGCCAGAATGTTGATGCCGCCGCCGTGCACGGCAAACATGCCCGCCTTCAATGACAGCGGCAGCGGCATGCCGAGGCTCTGCAGAAGCCCCGCCATGTAGCCCGACCATCCCACCGCGACCGCGGCGCCCGAGACGGCATATTCCAAAATCAGGTTCCAGCCGACGATCCAGGCGACGAACTCGCCCATGACGGCGTAGGAGTAGGTATAGGCGCTGCCGCTGACAGGCACCATGGCGGACATCTCGGCGTAGGCGAGCGCCGCAAACGCGCACACGAAGCCTGCGATGACGAACGAGAGCATGAGACCCGGGCCGGCGCGCTCGGCGCCGACCGCGGTAAGAACGAAGATGCCGGTGCCGATCACCGCACCGATGCCGAGCATGGTGAGCTGTAACGGCCCGAGAGAGCGCCGCAGGCCCTTCTTTTCGGCGAGCGCCATGCACTGTTCCACCGACTTTCTACGCCAGTTCATGAGCGAACCCCACAAGCTTAGTTGCCGGATTGTAGGGGCGGCAGGACCGGCAAGCCATCCTTATTAAGGCCCGCGAGCACGGCGGCGCGCATCAAGGTGCCTGCGCAGGCGGATATTGGTCATCTCCACGGCCACCGCGAATCCCATGGCGAAATACAGGTAGCCCTTGGGAATCTCGAAATGCAGTCCCGAGGCGACGAGCGCACAGCCGATCAGAATAAGGAAAGCGAGCGCCAGGATTTTGAGCGTCGGATAGCGCTCAATGAAGGCGGCGACGCTGCGTGCAAGCCACATCATGACGACGATGGCGATGACGATGGCAGTCACCATAATGGCGAGCTGATTGGCAAGCGCGACGGCGGTGAACACCGAATCAAGCGACAGCACGATGTCGATAAGCGCGATCTGGACGACGATGGCGGCGAATTGCGCGTAGCGGCGTGTCGGTCTGTCTGAGCGCGTGTGCTCGAGCGTGTAATGGATCTCCGTGACGCTCTTCGCCAGGAGAAAAAGGCCGCCCGCGAGAAGGATGAGATCCCGGCCCGACAACGGCAGGTCAGCCACCGTGACCCAGGGTCGCGTGAGGCGCGTGATCCAAACGATTGAACAAAGGAGCGCGATACGCGTCAGCATCGCGAGCATGAGCCCCACGAAGCGCGCGCGTTCCTGACGCCGCGCCGGCAGGCGTCCCACAAGGAGCGCGATAAAGATGACATTGTCGATGCCGAGAACGATCTCGAGCGCCGTCAGGATGACGAGCGAAGCCCATGCTTGCGGATCGGTCAGGAGCGCCAGCATGACCTTCTGCTGTGATCTCCTACGGCAGGACGTCGGCCGCGGACTTCTTCAAGGTGGGGAAAACATGCTCCGAGGTGAGACCGCAATCGAGCGCAATGGCGCTTGAAATGTAGATCGAGGAATAGGTGCCAGCGATGATGCCGATCATGAGTGCCTCAGAGAACCCCCGGAGCACGGCCCCGCCCAGAAACAGCAGCGCCACCACGACGATCGCGGTCACGACCTTCGTCATGATTGTTCGCGATAGCGTCTGATTGATCGACTGGTCGAGCGCCAATGCAGAGGCCAGCCTGCGGTTGGCGTGGAAGCGCTCGCGGATACGATCGAAGACCACCACCGTGTCGTTCAATGAATAGCCGATCACGGCCAGAATTGCCGCGACCACCGCCAGATCAAACGATGTCTGCGTGACCGAAAATATGCCGAGCACGAGGATGGGATCGTGCATCACCGCGAGGATTGCACCGAGTGAGAGCCGCCACGTGTTAAAGCGAAACGCGATGTAGATGAAGATGAGAAGGAGCGTGAATCCCAAAGCCATGATGGCGCTTTTCTTGAGCTCATTGCCCACCTGCGGACCCACGACATCGAGCCGCAGGATCTGCGCTCCCGGGTCGATGGACTTCAGGATCTGGTCGAGCTGCGCGCGGATGGCCGCACCGTTTTGCGCCGGCGACGGTGGCAGGCGAATGGCGATATCGCGCGAGGAGCCGAAGTTCTGCACCTGCGGATCGACGAACCCCGCCGCCTCAAGACGCTTGCGGATGACATCGACATTGGCCGTGCTGGGAAAACCCGCCTCGACGCTGACGCCACCGGTGAAATCGATGCCGAGATTGAGGCCGCGCGTGGCAAAGGAGGCGAAGGAGGCGAGCATCAGCACGACAGAAAGTCCGTACCACACTTTGCGTGTGGCCATGAAGGGGAACTGAGTCGGCTTTTTGAAAAATTCCACGTGCGTGACCTTCTAGATCGGGAGCGTCGTGAGCTTGCGTCGCCCGCCATACATGAGCGTGATGAGCGCGCGGCTGCCCATGAGTGAAGTGAACATGGAGGTCGCGATGCCGAGCGTGAGCACGATGGCGAAGCCTCGGATCGGGCCCGTGCCGAAGACCCACAGCACCACCCCTGCGATCAGTGTCGTGATGTTGGAGTCGGCGATGGCGGAGAAGGCCTTCTCAAACCCCAAGCGTATAGCGGACTGTGGCGAGACGCCGGCGCGCAGCTCTTCTCGAATGCGCTCATAGATCAGCACGTTGGCATCCACCGCCATGCCCACCGTCAAGATGATGCCGGCGATACCCGGCAGCGAGAGCGAGGCGCGCATGATCGAGAGGAGCGCCGTCAGCAGCACGACGTTGGACAGGAGCACGCCGTCGGCGACGAGACCAAAGACGCGATAGTAGAACGCCATGAACACGAACACGGCGAGCATGCCGATGATGAGGGCGCGCACACCCTTTTCGATGTTGTCCTGGCCGAGACTCGGGCCTACGGCGCGCTCCTCGATGGGATCCAAGGGAGCGGCCAACTGTCCGGAGCGCAACAGGAGTGCAAGATCGCGCGCTTCGCTCGCGCCCAACCCGGTAATCTGAAACTGGTTGCTGAAGACGCCGCGGATGGTCGCAAGATTGATGACCTCCTCGTTCGTGACTTCACGCGTCTCCTTCTTGCCGTTCACCGTCGTCGTCTCATGGCCGCGCTCGATGAAGACGACGCCCATGCGCCGGTCAACATTCGCGCGCGTCGTCTTCAGCATCTGATCCCCGCCCCTGGCGTCGAGCTTCAACGACACGCCCGGGCCTTCCTGGGTTGCCGTGGTACGCGCGTCCGTGAGCTCATCGCCCGTGACGATGATGTCGCGCTTCAAGAGAACCGGACGGCCGTCCTTCATCTTGTAGAGCTTCGAACCTAGCGGCGCTCGGCCGCGGGCGGCCGCCTGCACCGCATTGTTCTGCATGTCCTCGAGACGGAATTCCAAGGTGGCAACCTTGCCCAGGATGTCTTTCACTTCGGCGGAGTTCTGCACGCCGGGCAGCTGCACGTTAATGCGATCAAGACCCTGGCGCTGCACGATAGGTTCGGACACTCCGAGCTCGTTGACTCGGTTGCGCAGCGTCGTCAGATTCTGCTGAATCGCATAGTCCTGCCGCTGGCGCATTTGCACCGGCGTCATCGTTGCCTGTACGGCCGGCCCGTTCCCCAGATTTACGATCTCAAGCTTCAGGTCCGAGAGCGGTTTCGCGAGCGCCTTTCGGACCGCTTCGGCGTCCGCATGGGGGGCCAGCAGGACCTGCACGCCGTTCGGCAGCGGACTGTCGACGCTTACGGGCACGACGTCGATGAAGGTGAGGTTCGCCTGTGCGAGTGTGCGCCGGATGTCCTGCTCGTAGCCCTCGAGGAGCTGGTTCACCGCGCCATTGATGTCCACCTGGTATAGAAGATAGAGACCGCCGCGCAGATCAAGCCCGAGCGGCATGGGCCGCAGCCCGAGCCGTCGCAGGATCTCCGGCGCGCGCGGTGCGAATGACAGTGCCGTCAGGTAGTCGGATGCGAAGTGATCATTGACGGCGTCGCGCGCCTTCAACTGCTCGGCGACGTTCGGAAAGCGGATCATGAGCCGCCCCGAATCAATGTAGGTCTTGGCGTAGCCGATCTTCTGGTCGGTCAGGTACTTCTCAACCGTCTGCTGGGCAGCCGCATCGATGTTCGCATGATCCTTGCGCGCGAGCTGCAGGGCAGCGTCCTCGCCAAAGAAGTTCGGCAGCGCGAAGAAGAGCGCGAGGGTGAAAATGGATGCTACGAGAATGTATTTCCAGCGGGCGTACTCGAGCATGGTCAGGCGCTTTTCAGGGTGCCCTTCGGCATGAGCGAAATGACCTGAAATCTCTGCACTTTGACGCGCACGCCGTCTGCGATCTCGAGGGTTACGAAAGTGTCGCCAACCTCGAGCACGCGCCCGAGAAGCCCCCCTGCCGTCACCACTTCATCGCCCTGGGCAAGCTTTGCGACCATTGCCTGGTGTTCCTTCGCCTTCCTCTGCTGCGGCCGGATCAGGAGAAAATAGAAGATGGCAATGAACACCACCATCATCAAAAGCGGCGCCAGCTGGCCGCCGCCGGTGATGCCGGTGCCCTGCGCCCAGGCGTCGGGAATGAGAGAATTCATGGCTGCACCTACCTTGAGGGGGCGGCATTATGCCACAGCACCCGCCACCTCCCGGCGCTGTCCCAGATAGCCCGCCGCGAAGCTCGAAAGACGCCTCTCGGCTATAGCTGCGCGCAGCGCTCGCATGAGGGACAGGTACACATGGAGGTTGTGGATGGTGTTCAGCCGCGCCCCCAGGATCTCCTTGCAGCGGTCAAGATGTTTCAGATACGAGCGCGAGAAGTTGCGGCAGGTGTAGCAGCTGCAGGTGGGATCGATGGGGCCCAAGTCCATGTCGTGACTGGCATTGCGGATATTGATGAAGCCCGTGGATGTAAACAGGTGACCGTTCCTTGCATGCCGGGTCGGGATCACGCAATCGAAGAGATCGATGCCGCGCTGCACTGCCGCCACGATGTCCTGGGGCCGTCCCACTCCCATGAGGTAGCGCGGCCGGTCCCCCGGCATTTGTGGGACAAGGCCTTCGAGCACCTGCAAGCGCTCCTCTTCCGGCTCCCCTACTGCGAGTCCCCCCACAGCAAGTCCTGCCCAGTCCCGTTGCAGCAGCGCTTCGAGGGAGGCTGTCCTCAAACTTGCAAACATGCCGCCCTGCACAATGCCAAAAAGCCCGCCGGGAGGCTCATTTTGGTGGTAGTGCGCATGGCTGCGCAGCGCCCAGCGCATCGAACGCTCCATTGACACACGCGCCTCCTTCTCCGTGGCAGGAAACGGCGTGCAATCATCGAGCGCCATGGCAATGTCCGAATGCAGCGCGAGCTGCATATCCATCGAATCCTCAGGCGTGAGACGCACTTGGGCCCCGTCCACGGGCGAGCGAAAGCGCACACCTTCCTCGGTGATAGTGCGCAGGCTTGCGAGGCTGAAGACCTGAAACCCTCCCGAGTCCGTCAAGATCGGATGCGGCCAGTGCATGAAACGGTGCAGCCCTCCGTGGCGGGCAATGACGGCGGTGCCTGGGCGGAGCATGAGATGAAAGGTATTGCCGAGCACGATCTGGGCGCCGAGATCCGTTAGTTCCTCGGGAGTCATTGCTTTCACGGTGCCGTAGGTGCCAACCGGCATGAAGGCGGGCGTATCGACGCTTCCATGTGCAGTGGCGAGACGCCCATTGCGCGCCGCGCCGTCCGTCGCCAGAACTTCGAAGGCCGGCCTCATCGCCCGACTCCCGCTTGTGGCGTCACGAACATGGCATCCCCATAGCTGAAAAATCGATACTCCGCCTTGATCGCATGAGCGTAGGCGGCGAGCGTGCGCTCACGGCCGGCAAACGCGCACACCAGCATGAGAAGAGTCGACTCGGATACATGGAAGTTCGTAATGAGGGCATCTGTGACCCGGAATTTAAAGCCCGGGTGAATGAAGAGGCGGGTCTCCCCCTTATAAGGCGCGAGCGGCTGCTCTGGATCTTCGCCGGATCCGGCGAGCGCGGCAGACTCGAGTGCTCGAACGACCGTCGTCCCTACAGCCACTACTCGACCCCCTGCGGTGCGCGTACGCTTGACAGCTTCACAGGTTCGCGCGCTCACCTCCAGGCACTCCGCGTGGAGCACGACTTCGTCCAGGTTCGCCGCTCGCACGGGCTGAAAAGTCCCTGCGCCGACGTGCAGTGTGACGAACGCGAGCTCGACGCCCCTTTTCTCCAAGGCCGCAATAAGAGGCCGGTCGAAGTGCAGACTCGCTGTCGGCGCGGCCACCGCCCCTTTCTCGCGCGCAAAGATGCTCTGGTAGCGCGCGCGGTCGTTGGTATCGGGACGCCTCTTGATATAAGGAGGCAGCGGCACGTCCCCAAATTTCTCGAAGAACTCGAGCGCTGGAGCAGGAAGCTCCACTCGCCACAGATCACCGCTACGTTCAAGAAGGCGCACGCTGCCACCCGCGGTCGTAATATCAAGACCGTCGCGCAAAGTCTTGCTTCTCTTCACCTGCAAAAGTGCCTCGTTGCCCTCGAGCGCCCGCTCAAGCAAAAGCTCGACTCGGCCACCGGACGGTCTCGAGCCCATAAGCCGCGCAGCGACGACCCGAGTATCGTTAAATACCAGCAGATCGTCCGGCATTAGAAGCTCGAGCAGATCGCCGATTAACCGATCCGCGTGCTCTCCAGTGCGTCCGCTGAGCACGAGAAGCCGGCTCGCAGAACGCTCGGCCAGCGGCGCCTGCGCCACCCGATCCGGCGGAATGTCGTACGCGAAGTCGTGAAGCTGCACTCGCGCATGTTGCTGTAGAATCAGGATCAGAAAAAGCCCGAGTGGCGGAATTGGTAGACGCAGTGGACTCAGACTAGATAACTTGAGCCCTCATTAAGAAATTTTTGAGGTGAAGCCCGTCAAAGTCGGTGAAGGCCCTGAACGGCAACCGTTCGAGCTCACGCCGAGCCAAGCCCTCCATAGAGGGAAGGTGTAGAGAGCAGACGGCGGGCACCTAATGCCGTAGGGCAATGGTGAAGGCGTGCTCCAGATCACGAACCTGCGCGATAACGCTTAAGGGCGGCGAAAGCCGAAGTGATAGGAAAATCCACCGCCCTTAAAAGCGTGTCGGTTCGACTCCGACCTCGGGCACCACATACCCCCAAAGCGGGGGTACGCTAAAACCTCAGAACCTTAAAATCAGTGGATTCAAGCGCAATTGCGGGAGTTGCGCGAGCGGCGCGCCCAAGATCGCGACGCGGCGCTCAATGGCGAGGTTACTGATCCTTCAACGCTGCGCGAGGTGTTCTTCTTTGGCCTGTAGCTTCAGAAGTGCAGCGTGCATCTCTGCGACCTGTTGCTTAAGCTCGCGGATTTCTGCCGCCTGCTGTTGTGTTTCATTCAAAAGCATCGGCGCAAGTTCGTCATAGCGCACACCGTCGATTCTGCCCGAATTGTCGCGGACCACCAGCTCCGGGTATACCTTTGCAACCTCCTCGGCAATCAGTCCGTATCGCAGCGTCTCCTGCGGGTCGCCCTTGTAGTGAAAGGTGACCGGTCGCAGCTGTTGGAGCTTCGTCGTGTTCGATCCCATGGATGTAATAGCGGTCTTGAAGCGTTCGGACGACGAGACCGCGCCGAGTTCTCCATTCGATCCGATAACGACAGACAAGCCGCTGATGGCAGTATTGCTGTAGATCCCGGCGATTATCGTTTTTTTCTGGTTTGTGCCGATCCTTATTACTTTGTCATCGCCAGCCGCACCTACATTACCGATCTCGATGTTGTCGCTGCCCGTTGTTACCGTGAGGCCCGCTTCATAGCCCACAGCAATGTTGTTGCTGCCGCTCGTGCTCCCGTACAGCGCCTCGTATCCGGAGGCGGTGTTATTGTTGCCCGTCGCGGAATAGAGCGCCCCGTATCCGGAGGCGGTGTTGTAGTTGCCGCTTTGGCCGGAAGCGAGCGCGTTCATCCCGGAGGCGGTGTTGTAGCCGCCGGAGGTGTTGTTATAGAGCGCGAAGTCCCCAGAGGCGGTATTGTTGTCGCCGGTCTGATTGGAAAGAAGCGCGTAGTATCCGGACGCGGTGTTGAATCCGCCCGTCGTGTTTAAATACAGCGCTTGATATCCGGAGGCGGTGTTACCGTAGCCCGTCGAGTTGTAATAGAGCGCCTGGTAACCTGAGGCCGTACTGTTACCGCCGGTCGTGTTGTTAAAGAGCGCCCCGTCTCCGAAGGCGGTGTTGTTGCCGCCGCTCGTGTTGGAATAGAGGGCCTGGTAACCTGAGGCGGTGTTGTTGCCGCCGGTCGTATTTAAATAGAGCGCTTGATATCCGGAGGCGGTGTCGTTGTTTCCGGTCGTGTTCGTATAGAGAGCCCCGTATCCGGAGGCGGTGTTGTCGTAGCCGGTCGTAATGCCAGATAGAGCCTCGTATCCGGAGGCAGTGTTGTTGCTGCCTGTCGTGCCGCTCGTGCCAAAGAGCGCAGAGTACCCGAAGGCGGTGTTCCCGGAGCCGGTGGTGTTGAAATAGAGAGCATATGCCCCGGCGGCGGTGTTGGCGCCGCTCGTGTTGAAATAGAGAGCTTTGAACCCGTAGGCGCTGCTGTAGGCGCCGCTCACGTTGGAATAGAGCGCCTCGTACCCGGAGGCGGTGTTGCTGCCGCCGGTCGCGTTCGTATAGAGCGCCCCATATCCGGAGGCGGTGTTTTGGTTGCCGGACCCGTTGGAATAGAGCGCCTGATACCCCGAGGCAGTGTTATCAAAGCCGGCGTTCGTCGCGCCTGTGCCGAGCGCACCGAGGCCCATTCCCGTGTTTTGATTTCCGTCACTTGTGTCGTTGCCTGACCAGGTGCCCTGAGGTACTTGAGCGAAGGCCGTTCCTGCAAGCGCGAGCACACCGAGCGTGAGTAACAAAGATTGATAGAGAGTTTTCACGGCGTATTGTCCCCTAGTCCCTGTTTATTATTGACATAATCTCTTGGCAAGTTCCCACCACTCACCGCTGACCGACACCAGCGGCCATCGCTTCAAATCAATTCGTTCTTGTACGCTGTTGCGAGCCCGAGTCAACACCTTCGGTGAACCGTTCGGCAATATAGTTCTTGAGGACATCGAGCAGCTCTCTCTGTTCGCGTCCGCCCGTTGCTGCTAAGCAGCGTTGGGACATTATGGCGCTCATACAGGAATCGATCCAAAGGGCGGTCTGGCCGCACACTTTGCCTTTGGGATTTCTCATGTCGTAGGAAATCTCCCCGCTATTTCCGAGCGGCGCGGACTTTCCGGACTGAGCGTGCGCCCCTGGCGCGTACCGCGTCGCGGTTCTTCGCGTGGACGTGTAAGCGGATGCGCCCGCCCTGAGGGTCGGCCCGCTCTCATGGTTTCCTCCGTTTGATCAGATTTTTATGGCCGCGTCGCTCGCGACGTTTGAGGGGTTTGCATCTACTCATATTTTGCCCTCCTGCCAATTCTCGCCAGAAAATTGCCGCGGCCTTCTGCAAGCGTCCTGCCGCTATAGAACTCGGCCAGCTCTTCCAGATATTGCCCGTGCGTGGCCGTACGCTGATCGGCCGACAAGCCGCGCCACACCGCATTCAATTTGTCGATCGCAGTCTGATCGACGACATGCATCTCGCCGCTGACGGGCGCCGGCGGTGGAGTGAACGCGGCCGGGTCGCGTGAGCGCTCTTCCGGTGTGCCCTGCGGCGGCACGACTACGGGCGGCGGTGCCTTTGCGCCGGCTCGACTCGGCGGTGGCGCCTTCGCCGCAGCCGCCTGGGCATCGCGCCTTGTGCCTGCGCGACACCCGGCGCTACCCTCTCCGCGCCTAAGTCAGCCTTTTGCCTAAGCACTTGAACATTTTGGGGAAGTGGATAAAAACACGGAAACTGCACGGTCACACGTTTCACAGCAACCCGTCGTGCGCCTACCCGTTTTGGCTGGTAAACGTAAACCCGTGGACGCCCTATGGTGTTCCTATTCTGTGGAACATTGGGTCGGCTGCACTGGTGCATCGAAATCGCCTCTCCTCCAAGTGCGCGCGGCATGAAACCATCAAAAGGAACTGTCCATGACTGACAAGAAAGTTTGGCTGATCACCGGAGCAGGCCGTGGCTTGGGCCTCGACATTGCCAAGGCAGCGCTGGCTGCTGGTCACGCTGTTGTCGCCACCGGTCGCGATTCCACTAAGGTGGCGGCGGCGATCGGCCACGACGACGACCTGTTGACGATCAAGCTCGACGTCACTCGACTGGAGGACGCGCACGCCGCCGTCGCAGCCGCCGTTACCAAGTGCGGGCGAATCGACGTCCTAGTCAACAATGCCGGCAACTTTTACGCCGGCTTCTTCGAGGAGCTCAGTCCCGATCAGGTACGCAACCAGATCGAGACGCTTTTATTCGGCCCGATGAACGTGACTCGCGCCACCCTGCCGGTGATGCGGAAGCAGCGCTCCGGCCTGGTCCTCACTCTCTCTTCAACCGCCGGCATCACGGGCCAAATGTTCTGCACAGCTTATGCAGCTGCCAAGTTTGGCATTGAAGGATGGATTGAGTCGCTCACTCCGGAGATCGCTCCGTTCGGCATTCGCACACTGCTGGTCGAACCCGGTTTCTTCCGCACCGAGCTTCTTTCTACCCAGTCCACCACTTACGCGATGTCCTCCATCGACGACTACGCCGCGCGCACTAGGGAAATTGTTAATGCCTGGAGCAGCATGAACGGCAAACAGGGCGGTGATCCGGCCAAGCTCGCCCTCGCGATCGTGCGACTCGCTGGCCTCCAGGAACCTCCGGCGCGGTTCGCCGCCGGCGCTGATGCGGTGCAGACTTTTGAAGGCAAAGCTAACGCACTGCTCGCACAAGCCAACGCCTATCGCGATCTGTCTTCCTCGCTCGCTTGCTCGGACGCCTGATCGGCGGGGGCACAAGATCATACCCTTGCATCTCTACCCCCAGCAGCCACCGACGCCTCGGGCACTGCAAATTGAGCTTATATGGAGATTCGGATGCAGCTTGCAGCGCCGGAGAACTCACCTAGCATTACGTGCCCCTCGGCGTTTATTGAGACGCCTTCAAAACGGTGTGACCGGTGGGATCTCGTTGGTCGTCGATGGCAACACTGACGCCCAAGAATTGACGACGCGTGTCCGCGGCAATGCTGCGTGATCTTCGTCGTGGCCACGCTTCAATGAATTTTCACAACCGGCGCCAGGATTCTCATCTATGACTTGGCATTCCGGTCAAAAATTGACCAGCTTGTGCGCAATCTGTGCGCTTCGAGTCTGGTGGGGACTGGAAAATGGGTCGCTGCGACGAAATTTGAAACACGGTGCAATCTCGGGCTGCGCCGCGGCAGCGTCAATGAGGCGGGAACATTGTGAGCTCACTGCCATTGTGTATGCGTCGCACAATTAGTGCTAGCCAATTCAGTGAAAGGAGCTTGCTCATGACAACTTCCTCAGGCCACACCTCGGCCATACGTGCAAAGAAAGTCATCGGATCGAATGTCACCGACTTGGCCGGGAAAAAGATCGGCCAGGTCGAAGATGTTGTACTCGACAAACAATCGAACAGCATTCTCTTCGCGGTAGTTGGATTTGGTGGTTTTCTCGGTGTCGCCGAAAAGTATCACCCGATCCCCTGGTCCTCGCTCGACTACGACCCTGCAAAGGATGCGTATATCGTCGAGTACACGAAGGATCAATTGAAAGCTGCGCCTGCCGGATCCATCGAGGAACTGACACGCAACGATGGTGGAAATGCGTATCGAGAGCGGGTATTCGACTATTACAAGGAGCCGCGCTACTGGTAATCTGATTCCCCATGCTTGGCACGTACGGGGCCGTTGACTGCGGCCCCGTACCGCTTGCAATCCGAGTTGCTTGGCGCTGGGCGAGCGTTACTTTGTTTGATCGCGCGGAGGCTCCATCAGACGCACTCGTATCCATTCCATAGCCAAGGCCATTGACCGCCTCAATGAGTTTGGCGTGTCGCGGGAACTTCCGATCGGCTCGGCAGGAATCATTTGTGGGTCCGCCTTCAGCCCGAGCGATAATCGGCAATTTCGGGAAGAGGCGAACATAGGACGTCGCCGCAACCCGCACCTGCGCGGGCACCGTTGGCAAGGACCGCGGACACGCTCCGTCGCGGCGCGCTACTTCTTCTTGCGCCCGCCGGAGCTCTTCAGCTGCGGTATTTTGGCCCCTTCTTTGCGCGCCTCCGAAAGTCCGATTGCGATCGCCTGCTTGCGGCTGGTTACCTTGCTCCCGGAGCGGCCGCTGTACAGGGTTCCAGCCTTACGCTCGTGCATGGCGCGCTTTACCTTTTTCGCGGCCGCTTTTCCGTATCGTGATGCCATTTTGACTCCTCATTTGCATTTAGTGGTGATACACGAGCTGAACAATCGCTGCGGCACTCTAAAGATCCGCGTCTTGGAGTCCATCAGTCGCGCGCTCCGCTGCGAACCAATCCTGCCACTCCTCGCCGGCGCCGACACCGCGCTGCTGTTCCGCTCGCGCCGTCCTTCGAATTATATGAACGTGACATCTATTTAGCTGCGCCAGCCGCCGACCGAGGAGTGAAAGAATTAGAATTTCGCCGCACTAAAAAATGCGCGCGCGAGGGCGTGGTTCCATATATTCTCAAGCGAATTCTGAAGGCTGACGGCGGTGCAGAGCGACAAACTCCTGCACCAGCGCTGATCCCGTGTTTGCCTTGGGCCCGATCGGGGGTTGAACTGAAAATCGCAAGGACGCCGCTGATGCGATAATCGCGGGCCAGCCCAGCTGCCGCGCGTTATCTTCTGACGGCGCGGGTCGAGTGCGGTGTGCATCGGCCGATGCGGGTTCTGCCTGGGGAAATGACGCTCCATCTATTCACAGCGCCTTCGCAAGGGCCGAGACTTAAGGCAAGCGTATGGACGAAGAACAGGCCATTCTCGAACGCGAGCACGTCGGGGCGGTGTTCCTTAGCTACGCTTCGCAGGACGGACTAGCAGCGCAGCGCATCTGCGATGCACTAAGACAGGCGCATATCGAAGTCTGGTTCGATCGGACCGGACTTCGTGGCGGCGACGCGTGGGATGCGCTGATTAGGCGGCAGATCCGAACCTGCACTCTGTTCATCCCGATTATCTCGAGAAATACGCACGTACGCGAAGAGGGGTATTTTCGGCTGGGGTGGAAGCTCGCCATTGATCGATCGTACTTGATCGCCGCAAGCAAGCCTTTCCTCCTGCCTGTCGTAATTGATGAGACCCCGCGGGATGATGAACGGGTGCCGGACAAATTCCGCGAGCTGCAGTGGACGACGCTTCCGGACGGTGTGTGCACGGATGCGTTCGTCAAACAGACCGTGCGCCTGCTCTCGCGAGATCCCCAGGCCGCGCCAACACTGGGCAGGATGCAAGCGGGCGCAGCGCCAGTCGCAACCCCGGGAGTAAGTCCGTTCAGCGCAAATGCCGCTCGGCTTTGGTGGAGATCTGGACCGTTATTGGTCGTAGTAGTCGTGGTGTTGGTCCTGTCTGTCGCGCTTGTCCGGTTTGCGTATGTGAAGCATGCAGAGAATGGCACTGCGATCTCGCTCATTCCAGCGGCACGCGGGCTCGCCGCGGCCCCGCAGTCAATTGCGGTTCTGCCATTTGTCGACATGAGCGAGAAAAGGGACCATGAGTATTTCTCGGACGGCCTCTCTGAGGAGCTGATCGATCTGTTATCGAGGATCCCGACGCTGCATGTACCTGCCCGCACGTCGTCATTTTTTTTCAAGGGTAAGGCGGAAAAGATAGCAACAATAGCTGCCGATCTCGGTGTCGCGCATATCTTGGAAGGCAGTGTGCGCAAGGCGGGGAACACGCTGCGCGTGACGGCTCAGCTGGTTCGTGCCGACAACGGCTATCACGTCTGGTCGCAGACCTATGACCGCGAACTAAAGGACGTGTTCCAAGTTCAGGATGAGATTGCTACTGCCGTGGTTGCCGCGCTCAAAGTTAAACTGATGCCGGGCCAACTGGGCTCAAGCTCGCATAGCACGTCCAATGCGGACGCCTATAATCTATTCCTCCTTGGCCTAGAGTTGCACCGAACCTCGAACCTCGCCGACCTAAGACGTGCTATCGAAGCGTTTCGTCGTGCGATTGCGCTCGATCCCAGCTACGCGACGGCCTACGCTAAGCTCGCCTTATCAACCGCTTTCCTCGCCGATCAGGTAGGTGATGCGCAGGGCATCGAGGAGGCCGCAGCGGATGCGGACAAAGCCGTGGCTTTGGCGCCAGACGAAGCCGCCGGATACGCAGCCCGCGGTTACATACGCGCCAACTGGAAATGGGACTGGGAGGCGGCGCGCGCTGACTTTGAGGCTGCACTCGCGCTCGACGCCAGCGACAGCTCCGTGCAGCTCAATTACTCCGGACTACTGGGCAGCGTTGGCCGCCTGCCGGAAGCGATTGCTGCAGCTCAAAGAGGTGTCGCTTTTGATCCGATGTCGCACATCACGTGGCAGAACTTGGGAAAGTTCCTGTTGTCGGTTCGGGAAAATGCTGCCGCCGGCAAAGCGCTTCACCGGGCGCTGGATATCCAGCCGCACAACGCCTATAGCCTGATGCAACTCGGAACGGTCGAGTTGCTCGACGGTCACTTCCCAGAGGCGCTTGCAACTTTCATCACTGTTGCCCTCGACGGGTATCGTCAAGTTGGCGTCGCCATGGCCGAACATTCACTGGGTCGAGTCAATGAATCCAAGCAGGCGCTTGACGAGGCCATCGCCAAAGGGGCGCAGGAAGTGGCCTACCATCGCCGGCGCGTATGCCTGGGACGGCGATCGGGACAAGGCGTTCCAGTGGCTTGATCGAGCATACAAGCAACGCGATGGTTGCCTAGCCGACATCAAGTTCGATCCGGTTTTTGACTCATTGCGCGGCGATCCGCGCTTCCGGGCGTTCCTGCGCAGGATGCGCTTGCCGGAATAGCGCGCCGCAATTCCGGCATCCGCATTCTTAACCGTGTCGGCGATGCGCGTGACAGCCAGCGTCCGCTCAATACGTAACCGGCGCTCGCCAAGGCCTTTGAGGGTGCGGAAGGCGCTGAACAAGCACGGAGTTCGCAAATATTAGAATCTAAAAAAGTAGGGAAGGGCCATAAGAGCAAGCCCGATAGCGACGAGAAGTACTGTGTTGGAGACAAAGTACGGAAATGCCATGAGAGCGAGCCCGCATGCAAGCGGCATCACGACTCTTTGTCTCTTGCCGTAGACAAAGTAGCCGAGTCCGATTGAACCGAACAGCAGGCCCCAAAGGAGCAACGAAGTGTTCATCTGGCCTCCTTCCCTGCGCCGAATGCCGCTGATGCGCTGCCCGCCGCGCAACAACCGCATCAAAGAGCTTCTCTATTAGACTGTCAAGACGGTCAAACAGGAAAGCCTGAACAATGGGCCGGCGCACATCCCGCGACTTTAGCTTTGTCGAACCGCGCTGGGGCGGTAGCGCCATCGGCAGATTCCACTTCGATTTCCGGCCATGACCTGCGCGCGCGCAGCGCGAACGTCTATTAAACCAATTGGTTGACCTTACTGCAGACGCAAGGTACGCTCGATTGGATGATTGAGGAACGCTCTGCAGCGCTCGACAGCGTGTTTCACGCGCTTTCAGACCGGACCCGCCGTGCAATGTTGCGCAGTCTCGCCGCCGGTGAACACAATATCGGCGAGTTGGCGGCGCCATACCGCATGTCATTCGCCGCCGCGTCAAAGCACGTGAAAGTATTGGAAAAGGCGGGTCTAGTGCGCCGCCGCATCGAAGGGCGTACACACGTGTGTCGGCTCGCGCCACAACCGCTCTCTACCGCCGACGAGTGGCTGCGCTTTTACGAGCGTTTCTGGACCGAGCGGCTCGAGCTTTTAGATGACCTATTGCGAGCCGAAGACCAAGCGCCTGCCCGCCGGCATAAACGGGGCAGAATGAGACGCTGACCGCGACGCCCTGCGCAACGCCATTGACCTGCCGGCCTTTATTCGGCTGGAGCGCGGGCCGCCGGTCGAATCCGAAGCATGACTCTGCCACGCATGTCCCGGTTCCCGTAACATTCATGGCTGCGCTTTCGACTGGAACGTCGCGATGCTCATTCTGATCGCAGGTTTGGTGCTCTTTCTGGGGGCGCACAGCGTTGTCATCATCGCGCCCTATTGGCGCGATCGCATGGTGCTGCTCGTGGGTCCGCTGCAATGGAAGGGCCTGCACGCAGTCATCTCAGTCGCCGGATTCGTGGCCATCATCTGGGGCTACGCCCTAGCCCGGCAGTCGCCGACGATCCTCTATATGCCGCCAATCTGGCTGCGCTACGCGACCTTCGTATTGATGGTGCCGGTTTTTCCGCTCGCACTTGCCGCGTACCTGCCTGGCAGGATCAAAACTGCGGCCCGCCACCCGCTTCTCGCTGCGACCAAGTTCTGGGCCACCGCTCATCTACTGTCGAATGGATCGCTGGCCGCCGTCCTGCTCTTTGGATCCTTCCTCGCCTGGGCGGTGGTCGACCGGATCTCGTTGAAGCATCGCGTGCAGGCGCCAATCCCGAGTCTCCCGGCCTTCGCGTTCAACGATGCCATCGCCCTCGTTGGCGGCCTTGCGCTCTACTTCCTTTTTGTCTGGCGGCTGCATTTGTGGCTTATCGGCGTGCAGCCCCTGGTATGAGGCGGCACTAAGCGCGCGGATCGGCCTCCAAGTGGGCGGCCAACGCCTCGAGTATCCGCGTCCAGCCGCTTTGGGTTCCTTCCTTATATTCGAGGAGCACGCCCTCGTGCACGAGCGTGAGGTCGCACCCTCCCCTCGTCGGCACGATGTCGATCGCAACACGGCCGTAGAGCGGCGAGTATTTCGGCACGCCGAACGTGAATACCAAGCGCTTCGGCCGGTCGATCTCGAGATATTCGCCTCGGTGCTCGACATCCTCCCCAGAGCGCCGATCGACGATCGCGTATCTGCCGCCGACGCGCGCATCGATGTCGACCCGCATTATGACGCCGGTGGATGTGGAAAAGAGCCACCGGCCCGCTGTCTTCGGATCGAGCCATGCATCGAATACACGCTCAGCTGAGAAGTCGAAGTGCCGGGAAATACGCACAGTCGCAGGAGTTTCGTTGGGCATGACATTTGTCCTTGAATCCGCGGCACAATAGTCATTAAACCATATGGTTTAATAATAGCAGCCAAGGACGCGCCGGTCCACTTCGCATCACAGAGACGCATGGGCTCTTCACATTGTGAGCACAAAGTCGGTTTCCAATTAAGAAGCAAGGACGATTCGTCACCAGTGATAAAATCACGCCGCTCGTGCACGCGCGCACTCAGCGCATTAAGGCATTCACGGACGGCGGCAGGCATAAAACTTGCCCCTTCGACATATCTTCTAGGGATCGACCACCCGATGCAGCGACCGTTGGGGCCAAAGTCCTTGCCGAGCGCGCTGCTCCTAGCCGTCGTTGCGTCGGCTTGCGTCGCCTGTCGCGAGAGCGCCCGATTACCCGCCTCCGCAGGCTTTGGCCCCACCCCTACGTTGCCGACGCCAGACCCGTCCCTCGTCCCGACTGTGAACATTGCGCCGGCGAAGGGCTGGCCTGACGGTGTGACCCCGCTCGCCGCTCCCGGATTGGCCGTCCACGCGCTCGCCCGAGGGCTCGATCATCCACGTTGGCTCTACGTTCTGCCAAACGGTGATGTGTTGGTGGCTGAGACCGATACGCCGCCCAAGCCCGACGATAACCGAGGCGTCAAAGGCTGGATCGCGAAGCGGGTGATGAAGAAAGCGGGCTCAGGTGATCACAGCGCCAATCGCATCACGCTGCTGCGCGATGCAGATGGCCGTGGCGTCACAGCGACCCGCACGGTGTTTCTGGACGGGCTCAACTCCCCCTTCGGCATGGCGCTCGTTGGTAATCAGTTCTATGTGGCCAACACCGATGCCGTCCTGCGCTTTGACTACGTCGAGGGCGAGACGCACATCGGCACAAAGGGCACCAAGGTCACTGATCTGCCGGCGGGGCCCATCAATCATCATTGGACCAAGAACCTCATATCAACTGCCGATGGCACGCATCTTTATGTCACTGTCGGCTCGAACAGCAATGAAGGAGAGAACGGGATCGACAATGAGACCGACCGTGCTGCGGTGTGGGAGGTCAACCCGGCGGACGGCAGCCACCGCATCTTTGCCTCTGGCTTGCGTAACCCGAATGGACTTGCCTGGGAGCCGCACACGGGCGCCCTTTGGACCACCGTAAATGAGCGCGACGAGTTGGGCAGCGACCTAGTTCCGGATTATATGACGGCGCTCAAAGACGGCGCCTTCTACGGCTGGCCCTACAGCTACTACGGCCAGCACGTCGACACGCGCATCAACCCCCAACGTCCTGACCTCGTGGCGCGCGCGATTGCACCCGACTACGCGCTGGGATCGCATACGGCATCCTTCGGTCTTGCGTACCTGGATTCGAGCCCGCAGCTTCCGATGTATCGCGACGGCATGTTCGTAGGTCAACACGGCTCGTGGAACCGACGGCCGCGCAGCGGCTACAAGGTCATTTTTGTGCCCTTCGCCGACGGCACGCCACGAGGACTTCCGGTCGATGTATTGACGGGTTTTTTAAGCCCCAACGGCGATGCGTACGGGCGCCCCGTGGGCGTGGCGCTCGACAAACACGGCGCGCTCTTGGTGGCTGACGACGTCGGCAATACAGTTTGGCGAGTGTCGGCATCGAGTCCTGGCCCCGCCGCACAATGATGACGCGCCACCTGTCGCGCGGCCTGGCCGTTCAATTCAGCCCGGTTTCTCGCAGCCCTTCAGCCAGTGCATCAATGAGTGCGCGCACGGCCGGAACCATGCCGCGCCGCGACGGAAACACCGCATGCAGCACTGCGGGCGGCAGGCTGAATTCCGGGAGCACGCGCTCCAGAGTCCCCGTGCTCACGCTCTCCTGGACCACGAACTGCGGCAAATAGGCAACCCCAACACCTGCGGTAGCCGCTTCGCGCAACGCTTCGAAACTGTCGGTCATCAGTCGGGGCGTGTGGGTCACAGTGATGGGCGTGCCGTCCTGCTCGCGAAAATGCCAGACGTACTTGTCGCCCGGCGTCGCCATGCTGACGGTCGGCAGCCGCGCGAGGTCCCGCGGATGCGCCGGCCGCTCGTGTTGATTCCACAACGCGGGGCTCGCAACCAGCATCCCGGCGTTGTCGGCAATCTTGCGCATCGCCAGATCTGAAGCCTCAAGTGGCGGCGTACGTACACGCAATGCAATGTCGAATCCCTCCTCGATGAGATCGACACGCCGATTCGTCATGTCCACAAAAACGCGCACGAGGGGATGCGTGACCAGAAATCCAGCAAGAATCGGCCCGACCGCGCCTTCAATCAGACTGATCGGACATGACATGCGCACCAAGCCCTGCGGCGTCGAACGGGTCCGGTCGATGGCCTGCTGAGCGGCGGCAGCTTCGGCCGCTAGTGCCGCGCAGTGCAGGTAATACGCCTGGCCGACATCCGTCACGGATACCTTGCGAGTGGTGCGCTGCAAGAGTCGCACGCCCAACTGGCGCTCGAGTTCGGCGATACGCCGGCTCAGTTTGGAGGTTTGCACACCCGTTGCGCGGGCGGCGGCGCTGTAGCTGCCGTGCTCGACGACCTTGGCGAAGAGCAGCATGGCGTTCAGGTCCTGCACGGCAGGCTCTCAATTATTACCAATAATGCAATAGTCTATTGCAATTTGGTCGCTTTCTCTATGAATGTTGCAGGAATAGAGTGGAGCCCACTTAGACCCATAGGTCAACAAATAGGGAAACGGCCATGACCAACATCCTGCACATCGACACGAGTCCCCAGGGCAAGGGCTCGATTTCACGGCGGCTTACCGCTGACGTCGTCGCTCGCCTAAAGTCGACGGCTCCGGATGCCACAGTGACGCATCGGGACTTGATCGCGACTCCCGTCTCTCACCTGGGCGCGGAACTACTCGAGGTCCTGCGTCCCGCGCCCGGGAGAGTGCCTGCGGACAGTGCAACCTTGCGTACGGAGGTGGCTCAGAGCGAAGAGCTCCTGAGCGAATTTCTGGTGGCGGACGTGGTCGTCATCGGCGCACCGATGTTCAACTTCTCCATCCCATCGCAGCTTAAAGCCTGGATCGATCGCGTCGTGCAGGCCGGACGGACTTTTCGCTACACGGCACAAGGACCCGTGGGCCTCGCGGGCGGAAAGAAAGTCATAATCGTTTCATCGCGCGGCGGTCTCTACGTCGGCACTCCATACGAGGCGGCGCTCGATCACCAGGAGGCCTACCTCCGAGCCGTACTCAACTTCATTGGCGTCACTGACGTCAGCTATGTTCGCGCCGAAGGTGTTGCCATCAGCCCGGAGAAGCGCCAGGAGGCACTCGCGAACGCCGAGCGCGACATCGCCGGTCTTGATCTGGCCTACGCGAAAGCCGCCTGATCGGCTGCAGCAGGCCAATCCCGCTTCAAAGGAGCCACACAGCCGAAACTTCAGCTATCGTTGACGGCTTCAAAGCAGTCCAAGGAAGATGGATCGATGAAGCTGTTCTCGAGCGCGCTTCTCGATGAGCTCTCCGTCAAGGCGACGGCGAGCCCACGGGGGCGCGCGAATCACAATATCCACGTTTCACCGGATGATCCGGTGCAGCGCTTCTTAGTCGTCGCAAACCTGCAGTCTTACTTTCGTCCCCACCGGCATCGGACCAAATCGGAACTGGCATTTGTCGTGCGCGGCGGCTTCGATGTCCTCACCTTCGATGAGTCGGGACGTATGCTTGCGCGCTACGTCGTGGACGCAGGCGGCGAGTTTCTGGGCTACGAGACTCCCCGTGCCACCTGGCATACGCTCATTGCGCGCGCCGATGGCTCTGCGTTTCTCGAGATCAAAGAAGGCCCCTACGATCAGACGACGGCAGCGGAGTTTGCACCCTGGGCGCCGCCCGAGGGCGATGCGCGCGTGCCTCAATTCCTCGAGCGGCTGCGCATCGCTCAACCGGGATCGATTCTGGGCTAAGTCTCGTCGCCCGAGGCGCGCGCCACAGGCTCGGGCGCTCTCCTGTGCCGCTCCGGTACCATGGCTTCAAGCGTCATCTTTTTCTTCTGGCGCATGACCTCGAGTTTGACCTTCTCCCCCGGCTGATAGGAGGCGAGAATGCGCGTAGCGTGGGATCCGCTCGTCGGCTGGCGGCCATCGATCGATAGGATGACATCGCCGTCCTGAAGATTGAAGGTTTCATTCCTGGGAGCGCGCAGGACCAGAACGCCCTTGTCAGTTCCAAAATACGTGCCCAGTTGCGGCGTCAGTGTCGCAAGCTCCATCCCCGCCACCGATCCGTGCCCGCTGCCCATGAAGCCGCTGAACCCGTCGAAGGACAACTCGGGAAGGGGCGGCATGCCCGGCATGCCCCAGTCATTCTCGCCTGGGCGCGCCGTCACTTCGAAATCAAGCGGTTTACCCGCGCGCAGCACCTGAATCTTGACTTTGCTGTTCGGCTCGACGCTGCGCATGGCATGCGCGACCTGCGCCTGCGCGTGCTCCGTTTTCACATCCGTGCCGTTGACGGCAACGATCACATCGCCTGCGCGGATGCCCGCTTCAGCCGCAGGGCCGCCGGGGCTTACATCGCGCACGTGCGCGCCGTCCTTGGCTCCGTTTGAATCGAGCTGCACGCCAATGACGGCGTGACCAGGGCCCTCGCCCATCATCATCAGTCGATCGACGAACGGCTTGCCTATCTGCGTCGAGAGCTCCGCGACCTCATGGGCGGCTTCTTCGAGCTTAGCGCGCGCCTCTTTGAGCTCCTTTTCGACCTCGGCCTGCTTTTCGGCCTCGACGCGCTTTTCCGCCTCGGCCTGCCTTTCGGCCTCGGCCTGCGAGCGATCATCGGCACGCACAGCGCCCGAGATCAAAATGGCGGCGAGAAATATAGTCGCCCAGTATTTTGCGTGCATCACGAACCACCTCTTAAATCAAATGTGTCAGGGCAGATCAGCCGCAAGGGTTTCCGCGAAGCGCACTTGCGCTAGAGAGTTGACGAGCCGGTCGCGCTCGTATTGCAGAGCGCGCGCCCGATCCGCCTCACCGCCCTTGGCACGCATGGCGGTGAGCGTATCGTCGGCCCAGGCGATGCGATCCTCGAGCGTCATGACCGCCGCGCGCGTGCCGACGCGCACGATCGCAGGCTCCTCGGGCTGAGCTGCGAGCCAGCGCTCCGAAGCAACGGAGCGCACCGCCGCCTCATCCCATGCGATCGGCACGACGGGTCGTCGAGTCATGGGCAGCGTCGTCGCGGACGAGCGTTGCGCCGACGGATCCTGCAGCGGCGGCAAGTGCTTCCACAGTGCCATTGTGCCAATCATCACAACTCCCACGGCGGCGGCGAGCGCAAATTGACGCCGCTGTGCGGACCGCGCCCGGGTGCGCCTCAGGAGCTGGCGCCGCTTGAACTCCTTCCAGCGAATGGGAGGCTCGGCCTCAGTCGGCAGATGCCGCAGCATCTGCACGATCTGCGGCAGGCTGCGCGAGTCCTCTAGATCGAAGTGCATGCGGGAGGCTCCACGGCTGGCTCGAACCAGGCGCGCAACCGGTGGTGCGCACGCGCGAGCTGCGATTTTGAAAAACTTGCCGTGCGCCCGAAGGCGCGTCCTATCTCATCGTGTGAATAGCCTTCAACTTCAAAGAGCCAGACGACCGCGCGTGCGGTCGGCGGTAAGCTCGCAAGTGCATGCTCTACGTCGAAGCACTCCGCGGCAGGCGCCGTGTGAGACCGATAATCGAGCTCTGCGAAGTCCGTGCCTTCCGTTGCTTCCAATTGAACACGTGCGCGCTGCCAGGGCGAGCGCAGATACATGAGGCATTTGGAAATCGCGATCTGACGCAGCCACGCACCGAGCGGCGCTTCACCACGGAAAGTTGGCAGCCGTTCGTAGAAGCTCATCATCGTGTCCTGAAAAACATCCTCAGCCTGCGTGCCCGCGCCAACCAGTCGCCGGATGAGCGCAAAGGTTGCCGGAGCAACCGCCGCATAAATCTCAGACTCGGCATGCTCATCGCCGCGGCACGCCTGCGCGAGCAGTTCCGCTGCTACCCCTATTTGAACGAGCTTAGCCACCGCCTATATAGATGCCCCAGAGGGGAAAAAGGTCGCAGCGCCAAGGTGCCAACGCTGTCAGCGCAGGCGTACTTCGCGCGTTGAAGGGGGGTAAGGAAACTGGAGAAACCTGTTATGAAAGCACTCACTAAGCTCTTGATTTTAACCGCGTTTGGCACCGCGCTCAGCGGCTGTGTCGTGGCCCCGGCAGGCCGCGCTTATGTAGCGGTGCCGGCCCCGGTTGTGGTCGTACATCCTTACGGCTACTACGGGTATTACGGCCCGCGCTAAGAACCTATTCCAGGTCCGGATACGGGCCCCTGCCGCCCTCGGTGATGAAGCGGTCGACGCGCGCCGTGAGGACTGGCAGGGGCACCGACCCCATTTCGAGCACCGTGTCGTGAAAGGCGCGAATGTTGAAGCGTGTGCCTAACTCGCGCTCGGCCTTTGCGCGCGCCTTCACGATCTCCATTTCGCCCAGGTAGTAGGACAGCGCCTGCGCGGGCCAGGCGATGTAGCGATCAACTTCGGTTTCAATCTCATGCTCGGGCAGCGCCGTGTAGGTGCGCAGGTAGGCTAGCGCGCGCTCGCGGGTCCACCCCTGGGAATGGATGCCAGTATCGATGACCAGGCGCGCCGCGCGCCAGATCTGGTAGCCCAGCATGCCGAAGCGATCGTAGGGCGTCTTGTACATGCCCATCTCAAGCCCCAGCTTCTCGCAGTAGAGTGCCCAGCCTTCGCCGTACGCGGAGATAAACGTGTGCTGGCGGAATTCCGGCTGATCCTTGTGCTCAAGCGCCAGCGGCATTTGAAAGGCGTGCCCCGGCGCGGACTCGTGCAGCGTGAGCGCCGTCAGACTGTAGAGTGGACGCGTGCCCAGCGCGTAGGTATTGACTAGATAGACTCCGGGTCCACCACGCCCCGCCGTGTAATACGGCGCCATGTCCTCCGGCACAGGCTTGATTGCGAAGCGCGACCGCGGCAGTAGGCCGAAATACTGCGCGGCCTTGCCGTCGAAGTCCTTGGCGATCATCGCAGCGTGCATCAGAAGCTCATCCGGCGTCTTGACATAGAACTGCGGATCCGTGCGCAGGAATTTCAGAAACGCCGGGAAATCTCCTTTGAAGCCAGTCTCCTTCATCACGGCCAGCATCTCGCTGTGCAGGCGCGCGACTTCCGCCTCCCCCAGTGCATGAATCGCCGCTGGATCCATGTCGACGGTCGTGAACTCGCGAATCTTTGCGCGATAAAACGCCTTGCCGTCCGGCAGGTCCTGCGCGGCGATCGTGCTACGCAGGTGCGGCAGGTACTCGCGGCGCATGAACGCCAGGAGCTCGCCGTAGGCAGGCTGCACGATCTCGCGTATGGTCTTCACGGCGTCCGCACGCAGCTGCGCCTGCTCGGCAGCAGTGAACCCCGGCATCTCCTTGAAGGGCGCATAGAAGAAACTAGCCTCGGGTGTCGCCTCGGTCACCGCCGTAATGGAGGCGTCGCGCCCAACCATGGTGATGCCGGGCGGCGTTAAGCCGCGCTTGGCGCCGGCACGCATCTCATCCATCTGTTCCTGAAAATAGCGCGGCACATCGTGCAGCTGGCCGAGCCAGTTGCGGTAGTCCTGGGGCTTGCGAAAGTTGCGGCGCGCGGTGTAACCGAGATCAGTCCAGAAACTCGAGTCGGAATTGGCCGGCATCTCGTAGGTGCGGAAGCGCTGATTCGCGATCAGCACTTCGATCTGGGGCCGATAGACGTCGTAGTTGATCTGCTCCTTCGGGGAAAGCTGCGCACGGTCGATCGCGTCGAGCTTCTTCAATACATCTTCCCAGTAGTGCAGGCGCATCTCCTGCGCCGCAGGATCGGCCTTCGGCAAATGATCCTCGATAGGCCGCTGGCTGTCCTCGCCGTCGGCGAGCTGCTGCGCACGCCATTTCCATTCGCTGGTGTAGATGGCCTGGAGGCGCACGTCGGCGTCGTTGTTCACAGCACCCGAGGAAGGAGTCGTCATGACCACGGCGACGAGCACCAAGCGGAGAATCCGAATCCTGCGAGCATGCATGGAGGCCCGGTCACCTAGTGGAATTACGCAAGCTTTGCAGGGAAGAGTGGCGCACGCAAGCCGGCGCTCACGGCGCCGTCGTTACAGGTTCCCCGCCTGGCTTGCGCGACGCCGGGGTGCCATGAATGGCCTCGTTCACTCGCGATAGCGCTCCCGCTGCCTGGGATTGCGCAATTCGCTTGCGGGTCGCAACATCGCGCTGCTCCATGGAAAATCTCGCGAGCCGGATCCGCAATCTTCCCGCGTGCGATTGAGGGTGCAGAGGCGGCGCCGGGGTCAGTTTCAAACAACGGTACTATTGCCATGGTCGCGAGAAATCTGAAGCTGCAATTTGCTGCGCTCCTGTCGGCGCTGATCTTCGCCGGCGCTGTTGCCGCGGCTGGGGCCACGGGCGCAAAGCCCTCCGACGACGGTCCGGCTTACGGCCCCGAACTTCAAGGATTTGATTATCCCTGGCCCGTGCAGCATTTCCGCTTCACCTCGCAGGGCACTGCGCTGGATATGGCGTACATAGATGTGCTGGCGCCAAAACCGAACGGGCGCACGGCCGTGCTGCTGCACGGCAAGAATTTTTGCGCGGCCACCTGGCAGGATACCGTCGGGGTACTGAGCGCGGCTGGCTATCACATTATCGCCCCCGATCAGATCGGATTCTGCAAATCGACCAAGCCCGCTCATTATCAATTCACCTTTCAACAGCTCGCGGCGAATACGCGTGCGCTACTGACGTCGATCGGGATAAACCGAGCAGTCATGATCGGCCACTCGACCGGCGGGATGCTCGCGATCCGCTATGGGCTCATGTATCCCGAAGCGGTGGAGCAGCTCGTGCTGGTGGATCCGATCGGGCTTGAGGACTGGAAAGCGAAGGGCGTCCCCTGGCAGAGCGTGGATGCCTGGTACCAGCAGGAACTGCACACGAGCGCAGACAGCATACGCAATTATGAGCGCACGACTTACTACGTCGGGACCTGGGAGCCGCGCTATGAGCGCTGGGTGCAGATGCTCGCTGGGATGTATCGCGGCTCCGGCCGGGAAATAGTTGCATGGAATTCAGCGCTTCTCTACGACATGATCTACACGCAACCGGTCTTTTACGAGTTCGGTCAGCTGACGATGCCGGTGCTGCTGATGATCGGCGACAAGGACACTACGGCCATCGGGAAGAACCTCGCGCCGCCCGCCGTCCGGCCGACACTGGGCAACTATCCGGTGCTGGGAAAGGCGGCGGCGGCGCGCATACCGCACGCTGATCTGGTCGAGTTTCCTGACCTCGGCCACTCACCACAGCTCCAGGCGCCCGAGGTTTTCCACAAAGCCCTGCTTAACGGCCTGCGCGCGCCGCCAATTAGCCACACTGATAGATGATTGGAGCCCGCGGCGGAGAATATCTTGAGACCGCTTTGGCGCTGATGCGCTACACGACCATGCTTAAAGAGTCGGCATCGCAAGCGGCGTCCAACGCGCTTCCCGCCGCTCGTGACGGAGCTCGGCGGGCTCGTCGCCGTAGTTCATCAGGGCGGGTTCCGGAAGGCCTACCGGAATCGGCCGTAGCGCGCGAGTGTTCAAGACGCCAAACTCTCCGCGACTCGGATCCATTCGGGCACCCACATATACTCCGCAGTTGTGGCAGAGAAGGAAATCCGTCATGCGGCTACCAAATTTGTAGCGCTGCACGAGATGCATGTCGCGGGCGGTAAAGGCAAGTGTCCCGGCCGGATCGGACGTTGTAAGCGCGCCGTGCGCGCGACAGAACTCGCATTGGCACGCGCGCACCGACCAGGCGGCGACCGGCACCGCGGTCACATAGCGCGCTTCGAGCGCGCCGCAATGACAGGAAGCCCGGTATTCAATGAATGCAGCGTGCATCACGCTCTTCTGCGCATTTCGTTGTTAGGACACACAGTGCCGCCATTAAAATAGAGGTAATTACACATAGCGGGCTGTCATGCATCGATAGTCTACGTCGCCTGCACCGCTTTCAACCAAGTGGCGAGGAACGGATCATCGAGGCGCAGCCGCGCATCGCCCAAGGACTGCTCTTCGCGGATGATGCCCCGCTCCTTGAGCGCCTTCAGAGCCTTCTGCATGCTCGCAGCTGAAATGGCATGCTCGCTCGTCACGGCCTTCGACAACAGGAGCCGCCCGCCGCTGCCGATGACGGCTTTCAGGGCCTTCTTCTGCACTTCGGTCAGCGACATCCATAGCTGCGTGTACGCGGGGTCCTCCTCGAGTGCGATGCGCTCGAGCGCGCGCTCGACAAAGGCGCTCGTCAAAGCTCCCTGGGCGCCAGGGCCGCCCGCGCAGAGCAGATCCCAGCAGCGATGCGCCAAGCGCTGCACGCTGTAGGGCACATCCTCCACCAGATCAAGAATGTGCTCCACCGCGCCCGCGGCCACCTTGAATCCATGGCGTTCGAATCCGTCCCTAATGAAGGGAATGAAGGCGCTCCGCGGCACCGGGCCTAAGAATAGCGACGAGCCCATGCGGTAGAACGGCCGGCCGTGCTGGCTCGTCATGTCGGTGAGGAGGCGCGTTTTTGATCCTGCAAAGATGTAACTGACGTGGCGGTGTGTCTGCACCACGGCGCGGAGCTGCCGTTCCGCGGCGATGCCGCCCGACGCCACGAGCTGCTGGAATTCATCAAGGACCACCGCGACGCGCTTTTCCCCGGCGCGCGCCATCGCTTCGATGCCGTCCAGCACGTCGGTCAGCAGCGGCAGGTCCGAGTCCTTGGGCCCGCGCGTCACACCGAAGGACACCGAGATGCTCTGCTGCATGACGTCATAAGTCACCTCCGGCTTCAGCGACCCGAAGAAGCGCTTCAACTGCCGATTAACGACAGCGCCGATTTTTTCCGCGGGGCCGGCCAGTGCGCGAATGGCGCCGGCGAGCAGTGCGCGGGCGAGGAGCTCCGTGCTTTCGAACTTTTCGACGTCATACTTGAGGACCACGACACCTTCGCGCTCGAGTTGCTGCTGCACCACGTTCAACACAGAAGTCTTGCCGAAGCGGCGCGGTCCGATGAGAAACAGCCGTTCACCGTTCCTGACGGCGTCCTTCAGGCGGCGCAGCTCCTCCTCCCGATCGACGATGGAATCGGCGTGCACCGCCTGCCCGAATTCGAAGGGGTTGCCGCCGCCGCGGTGCGACTTCGCAGCCATAGCCACGCTCTCTGATTATCTGTTCAGCATTATGCCAATTGGATAATCATACATCAGGCGCGTCACAGCAAGAAGTAGCTAATGGACGTCGGATCAGCCATTATCCATAAGGGATGATGCCAGATGGATAAGAGGCACCTGCATGGTCACCCTATCGCTATGGGACACGGTTTTAAGGCTGCTGCTGGCACTCGCCTGCGGCGCTGTCATCGGCCTGAATCGCGATCTGCATAGAAAATCCGCAGGCTTTCGCACCTTCGGCCTAGTCAGCGTCGGCTCGGCGATCGTGGCGCTCGTGATCACCCGGACAAGTGCGGATCCGAATGCCGTAAGCCGAGTCATTCAGGGCGTCCTCACCGGCATCGGATTCCTGGGCGCCGGCGTCATACTTCACCAGCCCACCTCAAGCCGCGTCACCGGATTGACCACTGCGGCGGCGGTGTGGCTGACCGCCGGATTGGGAATTGCGTGCGGAATGGGGGCATTTCCTCTCGCCCTGGCAGGACTTGTGATTGCGCTCGTGATCCTCCTCGTCGGCCGGCCGATCGAGCTGTATCTTGAGAAGATCATCCCGGTGAAGCCCGGCAAGCGATCCCGGGAAATGGACGACCCGGAAGATTCGGACAACTGATTCCAATCGAGGCAGTTATCATTGGGGGCCCTAGGCGTGTCCGCTCGTTGCGCGCGCTCGAAAGCGGATGAAAACCATGAATTTCTGCAACCAGTGCGGCGCGCGCGTCGTCCTTCGCATTCCCCCCGGCGACAATCTGCCGCGCTATGTGTGCGACGCCTGCGGCACGATCCACTACCAGAACCCGAAACTCGTGGTGGGCTGCGTGCCCGAGTACGACGGCGAGATCGTGCTGTGCCGCCGCGCCATCGAACCGCGGCGCGGCTTCTGGACCGTGCCGGCGGGCTTTTATGAGAACAACGAGACGCTGCAGCAGGCGGCGGCACGCGAATCGCGCGAGGAAGCGCTCATCGATGTTGAAGTTGGCCCTTTGCTCTGCATCGCGCACGCCATGTATGCCAACCAGGTACACGTGTTTTTTCGCGGCCGGATGAAAAGCGCCAGTCACGGCGCGGGAGTTGAGAGCCTCGAGACGAAGCTTGTTCGCCCGG